>JGI10211J34971_10000054_pt1 | contig 78699 bp, 48 predicted proteins | sample Etolagsediment_FD_34971 | JGI IMG/M metagenome (IMG submission 34971) | reverse complement strand
CCCCCCCCCTTCCACTCATGATAGCGAGGGGGGACCACATTGTTATTATTGGACCTCTACCGGCCAGCTTACGAGGGGACCCTGAGAGACAAGTGCTTCAAGTTCCTCGAAGGTCGCTGTAGCGTCGATTGCTAACTCAGCAGCAGCGGCTAGGTCACGGTCGGCATCCCGCTCTGCTTTCACTTCCAGCGCGGTGGGCTTGCCTGTATCCATCTGCCTGATGAACATCCAATCCGATTTGGATAGCCGTACGCTAAGCTGATCAGTGATATCAGCCTTCAGGTACTCCTTGATGTCCTCTAGGGGCTTCGGAGTTTTAGCGATGCTTCCATCGGGGTTCTGCCCCCAGTGGTACAGCCGGGAGTCCGGGGGAGTTTCCTCGGTGATCTCTATGAGACCACGGGAGGACTTCTCCTCGGCACTCCAGACGTGCCAGTTGCCGGGATGCTGAATCCCATCTTCATCAGTCCAGCCCTTACCGGGACGGACGGACGTGTTCGTCGGTGTGTGTTTCCACATAGTTATATTCTCCGGTTATCGGGCGGTTGCTGTTTTGAACGGTGTTTCGGCGAAGGCCATGTATATGTATGTGCCGCTTGCGTTATTGGTTCCTCCACCCGCAACCCGCAACTTAAATCCGTTGGATAGGAAGTCTATGTCATACCCTGTGACGACCTCTGCCGATGCACTTGACGCATACAGGGCTGCGTACATCTCGTTGTAGGGGCTTCTTGTATTATCCCATACTTTCCATTCGTACCCTACTGCATCAGTTCTTTTAACCGACACAAATGCAGGTTTGAATCCCGTGTACACAAAAGGACCATCTGTCGATCCGTTGCCAGCGTAGGTGCCAAACTTACTGAAGCCTTCGACTTCAGCCCAGCAGTAAGCGACGTAGGTTCTTGAATTTCCGTTGATGCCCACATCAGTGCCGATTGAGAACGTGGTGGAAGACCCACCCGTAATCTGGCCGGTACTCGCCGATGCAGCCTCAGTCTCGTTCAGCTTCATCTTCTCGGTGAACGCGGTGACGCCATGCTCCCAGTTGGAGATAAGGGAGTGATCGCCATTGCTGCGAGGCATAACGAGGACTACGCTGGGCGTGACGCCTAGGCCATGACCAACTGTAGCCGCAGAGCCGGTTCCCGTGTAGGTTGACATGCTGAAGCCAGCCGTGGTGTTGACAGAGGTTGCGGTTGTATTGATGCTGCCGTCAGTATTACTGCTGCCAGCGCCGTTTGCTAGCCACTGCCATGCGACGTAGGTGGATGTATTGGTGTTATAGTTGGTGTCGGAGCCGACTGTGAAACCGGCGGTATCGAAGGTCGTCAGACCCTCTGCAATGGTAGTCTCCGCAAGGTTGCTGTCCGAGTTGAGTTCATTGGTGACGCCACGAACGGCATCCGTCATCACATGCTCTGTAGCACCGGAGCGGGACTTGATCCACACAAGGTCAGGCTGGAACGTGCTGTTCCCACTCTGGGATACTACCTTGCCGCCAGAGCCGATGGCCGTGCCGTTGCCCGTATAGAGCGTCGTCTGGAAGTGGGCCGAGGGGTCCGCGATGGCGGGGTCTGGTAGTGACGCCGTGGACCACCCATTGAAATCCGTGGGTGCGGTATAAGTGAATGCCGACTGACCGAAGTTGAATGTCATGGCGGTGCTTGTGAACACCCCAAACCACGGTGTTATCGGGTAACCTGATCGTGCTGACCATGTACCTGTTGGCGATGTTCCTGCTCCGGGGTCACCGGAATTATACCAAGTACCATTAACGCCAACCCAGAACTTCATCGTGTCTACGTCAATAGCCATCATGACGACATCATTAAGGGCATATAAGGTGGGTCCGGTATCAGTAGTGCCGTCACCTATACGGACGCCCTGTCCCGCTGCACCAACGCCACGGTAGTAAGTCGTATCGGGGTCTGATTCTTCTTCTAGGTGATCGTTTCCCCCCACACCAGTCATCCACCCTGCTAGGGCGTAACTACCGGCGGTGGGGACGAACTCGTAGTACCATTTGCCGCTCGTAGCGAACATGGTCCCCCTGCCGTGATACCACCCGCCCCCGGCAGTAACATCTAGGTTACCGTCCGAAAGGGTTGCAGAGGCGTGTTTATCAATAGGCGAGAGGGTACAGAAGTTATCAGTCGGCGTATCTAGCATCTGATCCGCCACAGCCAGTCCACTGCTGGTAAAGTCGTTGCCATTTCCGCTGTCGTCAGCACCTAGATCAGCACTGTCAGCACCTGTGATGTAGAAGCCGTTGGTTCCGTAGCTGCCTGTGTATGCCTTGGGTATCCACACGCCGTCGCTGTTGGTTTCACCGAAGCTGGTTGGGGCTAGACTGCTGCCATCGACATGGTGTATTTCGGAGAGGTAGCCGTCCAAATACTGCAATGCACCACCCAGTTTTCCGATACTGTGTTCGCCGGTGTTGTTGAAAGCAGTGTCAAAGTTCAGCGTAGGGTTTGTATCCGTTCCAAAGTCAGTAACCTCTGAACCGTTTATGTAAAGACGCAGACGATCACCAGCAGTTGCATTAGTTGTATCAACTCGCAGCACTACATGCATCCAAGCACCGGGATCACGGAAAAGCTGAGTAGTAACGATGCGATAGTTTGATCCGCTAGTGTTAAATCCTAACGTGTTGGCACTAAGAAACATTAACCAATCATCGCCACCGGCTGAGAATATCGGTGCGTTTGCACTTGTTATGTTTGCCCGTTTTACCCAACAACTAAAGGTAAATGTTTTGCGATTGCCTGCACTAGCAGGTGTGCGATACAGGTAAGCAGAATCGTCATCATTAAACCGGGTGGATTGGTCAATGGTGTAAGCACCGCCAGCGCAAGAGGCCCCAATACGGGGAGTATCGAATAAAGGCATATTGAATATCCTTGAAGAAAGAGTGGGGGACAGCGAGGGGGCCATCCCCCGGTTATTCCTTAGGCTACCGCCAGTGTCACACAGGCGTGGCATTCGGTTGCGGACTTCCAGACATAATCCAGACGGTCCACGGTGCCCGCAGCCGTGCTTAGTACAGGCGCAGTGCCCGCAGCGAACTTCCAGTAGGTGCCATACGACAGCGTCCTGCTTCCTGTACCATCCTGCGTAATGAAGATGGAACCGGACTGACCAGCCACAGGCGTTGTGCCGTTGGCTAGGGTGGCGTTATGTGCCAGCGTCAGGGAGAAGTAGTTGTTGTCGGCCCACACAGGGGTCACCGTGGTGCCACTTGTGAGCGCCGTCACGGAGCCACGCTGGGCGACAGTGAAGGTATTCGACACATCGTTCTTCGTAGTGTCGGCATCGTAGCCCTGAAGCGTTACACCAATGTCAGCATCCTTGAGGATGGTGGCGTCGTATGCCTCGTAGTCCACACCAGCTTCCATGTTCAGGTTGGCCTTGAAGGTGGCCTCAGTGAACTCGGTGCCGTTGTTGGCTGCGACGACATCGCCGTTCGAGATGGTGATCCACGAGGTGGTCCCCTGATCATACACCCGCATATTGTTCGCGGTTGTGTTGAAGTAGAGCGCACCATCGAGCAGAGCGTTACCGTCGTTGTCGAGCGTCGGGTCCGAAGCCTTGGAACCGAGGTAGCGGTCATCGAAGCTGTCCACATAGGCGGCAACCGTGACCACATCAGCGTTCGTCAGAACAACGTCAGCGTTGGTCGATACAACGTCGGCATTCGTGAGAACAAGATCAGCAGCCGCAGCGGCAGCAGATACACCAGCATTCGTCTCGGACACAGCGGCGCTTGCTGCACTCGCGGCGGCGGCGGCACCGGCTGCGGCGACTGTAGCTGTGTCAGCGTCATCCACATACTTCTTGGTGGCTGCATCCTGATCCAGTGTGGGATCAACGACGTTGACGATCTTCTTCGTCTCCGCGTCCCACGTCAGGCTTGTGGCTGAATCAAGCTGCATCGCATCAGCCGAGTCATCGAAGGATTCCTGTGCGACGTACAGCAGTTGCGTGACCACGTTATCGAGATCAGTCTCTCCGAGGACGCTGCCGTCCACGAAGTCCACCACCGCAGTTGTCACCGGGGTTGTACGTTTGATTTTAATAGAAGCAGATACCGCAGGGTTACCTGAGGTGATCTGAACGGATGAGGTCGTCGGCATTGTGAATGCTTCGGTAGTCCCATCCACGGTCACACTGAGGTGACTCGTTTCGAGGTACGGGAAGCTGAACGTGAACGTGTCAGTCGCTCCAGTACCTACTTTGATTTCATATGAGTATGCCATTCGGTCCTCTCCGATTGACCCCTCCCATGCACTACTGCACAGGAAGGGTCACAGGTTTATTTATTTAAGATCGCGTCGAGGCCCTTCCGGGACTGCCGCTTGGCGTTGCGTTCATCTATCTCCAAGGATTTAGCAAGATCACGGAACCCACTCTCCTTCAACAGACGACGCTGCGCTCTATCAATGAACGACCGGCGGATGTCTTGGAGTTTCTCTACCTTCTTATTCTCAGAGAAGGCAGCATTGGGATCAGGACGGCGGTTGTAGTTGTGAGAGTTGATCTCACGCTCCAGCCGCTGCTTCAGGGTTTCCCCTCGTCCATTCGTGGTGGTCCCCATGAGTTCCAGAAGACGATCATAGGCGGACTGCCCTTTATCGTTCTCCCACTCCGTGAGGTCCACGTTGCCCTGCTTCTCGGGAAGATCAGTGAACAGACCCTGCTGACGAAGTTCACCCAGACGGGCCACTTCGTTACGAACCGGGTCATTCGTCTTCTCTGCTGCTGCGAACGGGTTTATAGCCGTCCACGCTCCACTGCCATCCTTGAACATCTTCTCCCCGAGGTAATCCCTCCGGGCTTCAACGTCCTTAGAGTAGCCGGGGATGCGGGCCATAACCGCGTCCATGATGCTTCTGACCTCTTTGATCTCGTCATCATTGGTATACATCTGCATGTACGACGGGATGTAGGCAGCAACGCGACGGTTCAACGACAGTTCAACCATCTTCTCCTTGTTCATCTGACCACGGGCTATCAGGCCCAGCACCTCAGTCAGACCTTGGAGATACGACTTACCAGCGATGTTGGACACGAACGCAGTGCCACCGGCACCAGCACGTCTCCACAGCATTTCACCCAAGCCGATGCTCATGTTAGCAGCCAGCTTGTCACGCTCCTCGTCGCTGATCTTACCGGAGATTTCCCAGTAATCAGCAGCCATACCAAGGATGGACGCGAAGGGGTCCATACGGTGGTAGCTGAAGGTTTCACCGCCAACGGTCATTGAGTACGGGCGATTACCAGCAGCCATCCATTCCTTACGGGCCTGAGGGTCCGAGGGACCTCCACCAGTGATGTGACCTTCTGCGGCCAGCATAGCTGCACCAGCGAACATCACACCGCCTGTGGATGCCTTACCGACAGCCATAGCGCGCTTCTCACCACCCGCAGCGATATCATCCCAGAACTGCTTCCGGGTCATCGCTAGTGGCCCTGACATATCCCACACTTGACGCATGAGGTTAGCCGGGGTGCGGATGAAGGGGGCAACGGTGCCCCTCAGGAGAGGGTGCTTGATCACCATCTTGTGGATTGACTCAGATAACGTAGGCCCTCCTGTCCAAGTGTTAGCCTTCAGTTCATTCGTGAAGGTGGCCTCTTGTGCAGACCGGAGTGCTGGGTTGTTAGTACCCGCACCGGCTTCATCGAACTGCCGGGAGAAGTAGTTAGTCACTTCATCGGCGTACTTGGTAGACTTAGGATCGAGGCCCTGATGTAGGGCGCGACGGTGGGCCTGTGCATGGACGTGTCCACGATACTGAAGCTGCTTGAAGAACTCATCTTCAGCCATCAGGAACCTAGAAGGCATACGGACGAACTTACCGAAGGCGTTGATCGCTAGATCGAAGGAGGCATTGATATCGCCTTCCATAACCTTCTGCCAATTCGCCCCGGACAGGGAGCCATCACCAGCGGTGATAGCGTGTCTCTGGGCACCATCCTGAACCCTATGGGCGTTATCTAGGATGTTGGTTTCCATGCGCCATGCTTTCCCGGCCAACTCGAAGGAGTCGAACAGGGCAAGCCTCATTCCGTTGTACTGAGAGAACCCTTCTATCATCATCTCCTTCTGGCCTGTCATGGCACCACCCACGATCTTCTGAGCGGGGCGAAGGGCCACGTTGACGAGGTTCGAGGACATATTGACCACATGGGTCTTCACACCCGACAGGATGCCAGAGATGAAGAACTCGTTGTGGACATCAATGACCTTACGCACGAGGGTGCTATTAGCCATCTTGCTGATGTCACGGGTGACACCACCTGTGGAGCGGATGCGGCGGGCGAGTACGCCAACTGCTTCACGGCCACCTACGTCAGTGATGGCTTCCTCAATCGCTTTCGGATCGAGAACATCAGCGGTACGGATGCGACCAGCGGAGGTCATGCGGGCTGCGGAGGTTTGGGCACCCTTCACCATCCGAGTGAACTCCGTGAGGAGATCAACGCGGCGAAGGAGTTCAGCCTCATCAGCCGAGGACGCCATGCCATTGTCCACCTTAACGGACAACTCGTAGACTTCACGGGCCAGCGACTGTGACATCTGCTTGGCAGCGATCAGGCGGGCCGTCATCTTCTTCGCATCATCAGCGAACTGTGCCAGCGGCTTCATGACTTCATCGACGCCCTTGGCACCAATGTCATCAGCCAGCTTTGCAGCGAGTGTAGATGTCTGCTCGAAGGATTGAACTCCACCTGTAACGTCATCGAGGGCACCGTGGATGGTGTCAGTCAATGTTGACCATGCGCCTTGAGTGGTCTCTGCGCTGTCCATTTTCGACCAGTTGAGGGTTCCCTCAGGCATAGCCGGTAGGTCAGCACCAAAGTCTCCACCCTTGTAGGCGTTCCTGAGATTAGCGAGGAACTCCTGCTGGGAGGTGGGATCGAGGTGTACTGACTGCCTAGGAGCAGCAGGAGCAGCTTCAGCGGCCTCGTCAGCGGCCTTAGGAGCAGCCTCTGCTACCTCATCGGCGGCAGGAGCAGCGTCATCAGCGGCCTTCGGGGCAACCTCTGCTACCTCATCGGTAGATCGACCGGCTGCGGCGGCGGCGGCATCAACCTCTTCATCAGCTTCCTTCACTGCGAGGGCGAGTTCGTCCGGGTCAACTTTGCCCCCTCGGATACCTTTGACCGCCTTGAAGACAAGCTGGGCCGTCTTCACTAGGGCGGCACCTTCGAGTGCAGCTAAGAACTTCTTCTCGGCCTCACTCTTACCATCGGAGGCGAGGTAGTCGAGGATTGGGCCTTCGAGGGACGGGTAGGATTCAATGAGACCTGTGGCGGTCATATTGGTAAGGGTTGTGTCGTCCTCGTTCGTAACTACGAAGTCGGCTAGTGCGCCCGTGCCTACAGCGCCGAGGCCCTGTTGGAGCATCTTAATCTTACCGGCACCAACTGCGGCACCGACATACTTCGTGATCGTCCGAGTGACCTCACCCGCTGCGCCATCCACCTTAACCTTAGGGAACATATTGGCGAGAGTGTGAAACCCACGCGCTTGAGCCGGGAGGATGGGCTGGAGGACATCACCAGCGAAATCCACGGTGCCTTGAGCGATATCAAGAACACCAGCCGCCATAGCGTTCTGCACCTGTCCGGGAATTAGGCGCTTGCCTTCATCCTCGCGGGGCTGGGAGTTCGCACGGAGTTGATCTTGGTAGGTGTTCCATACTTGTTCACGCTCGTCACCGGGCGCGAAGATAGGCGCACCACCACCCCACTGCTGTTGGAGACCTTCGATCACTGCCCGCGCTTGCGGGTTCTGCATGATCTCGGGGCCAACATTAACGGTTACATCCGCTTCGGAGCCATCGTGCTCTGCTTGTTGTACTGTGACGTTAGGAGAGGAGGTTTCACCTTCGGCACCCGTCGCAACAGGCGCAGCCTCGGGGGCTACCACGGGGGGCTGTTCGGCCTCCTCGTCAAACTGGTCATAGATGTTAGCCATTGTTAATCCTTATTGTGCGGCGAACGCCTTTGCGGCGGCACCGGGTCCGTATTTAGCATCGAACTCCTGATAGGTATGAGGGTTCGACTTGAGGTGCTGTATCGCGTCAGCGTTCGGTTCTGGGCTATTCTGACGGCTCTGAGCGACCCTCTTGGAGCCTTCCGCGAGATCAGGGTTGTAGTAGGATGCCATCGACTGAGCCTTGGCCCGCATTTCCGTGAGGAACTCGTGCATACCTCTGTCGCTGTTCTCAGGGTTCTGCCGCCACTTCCACGCTAGGTCGAAGAGTTCGGAGACACCAAGTTCAGCATCAAGGCCACTGGCCCCATACTCACCATCCTCACTCCCTGCGATGCCTTTACGGAGGCCCTTGATGATGGCCTTCCAGCGGTCGTCTTGGAAGTAGGGATCAGCCTTGGACTCAGAGATGCGCCTCTGGTCATCCCATAGGTTCATCAGGCTGCTCGATGTGATCTGTCCTGCATTGAATGCGGCAGTCAATCGTCGAGCGTCGAAGCCCTTGCCTTGGATGTTGATGTCCCGGACAAGTGTAGCGAGTGCATTAGGGTCATCCGAGGTAGCCTCGTTGCCCTTAATGATGGAGTTCTGGAGGCTGTTCATACGAGCCGCAGCACCGGGGTCCAACTTAGCGAGGGACTTGAACGTAGGATCGTTCTGCCAGTTCTTCGTTGGGTTAGCCAAGATGGCAGTAGCGAGGTAATCCTCATGAGACCGCACGGCGTTCTTTCTGCCGTACTCATCTGTCTGCTTCTGCCACTGGTCGCGGGTATGTGTCTGCTGTTCAGCAGCCCACGGCTTCGTTACATTGTTCCAGTAGTCGTATCGTTCCTGACCCTGCTTGAAGGTAGTCTGGTAGTTCGCTGCCTTCATGATGTTGGTCTTGGCTGCTTCAATCTGACCGGCATACTTCCCGATATCGGATAGCTTACCTGTGCCCGCCTTAACGTGGTTTAGGGCACGGAGGATGGAGGGATCACCCCTCTCCTCTGCCAGTGCGATAATGGACGCAGCGGCCTGATCGTTCAGCTTACCGAAGTCACGGAAGCCACTGCTGGCTGCATTGTCTATGCTGGCATTGATCTGCTCACCGAGGCGCTGGGCTGACCCACTAGGGTCATTAGTCCAATCATCGGTGGACAACGACATGACAGCCGCCTTCGAGGAGGACTGACCCACGGTGGCCTCTAGGCCATCTAGGTATTGCTGCTTCCGCACTCGGGTTTCAGCCGCGATGATGTTCGCCTGTGTCTGTAGTGCCTTTGGCGTGAAGTGATCCTGCACCATCGTCTGGTCAGCATCGTTGACGCCGTTGGTTTTCATCCACTGCTGGGTGAACTCATTGGCCCACTGGGAGACGGTGTTCGGGTCCTCGCTGTCGAAGATACTACGGGAGACGCCCTTCGCATCGGTGAACTGCGGGTTGTCTATCACGGCGGCGTTCAGGGCTGCACCGAAGTTGATTGCAGAACCTTCGAGGTGGGCACGTTCAAATCCACGGCGGACGTGGGGGTTTGATGCTGCCAGTTCCTCGTACTTGTCAGGGTCAGCCTTCTTCACCCGGTCGAGCATGTCGTTCCATGTCTCGCGGTTCTCATTGAGGGCGTACCCGAAGGCATCTCGTTCCTCAACGAAGTCTTTATGTTCCTGCTGGAAGAAAGCATCCAGCTTCGGGTTGATCGCTTTCAGAGCATCCGCGATGCCACCGAGTGCGTCAGCCCGTGAACCGTCCGGCTTCGGCACATAAGGTGCCTCAGGGCGGGCATAGGTGTCCACCGGACGGGCAACCGGGGTAATCGTTTTGGTAGGGAGACGGGCCATCACGGGCACTCCTATGGGTTATTTTTTCTTTTTCGTGCCATACTTGCCGTAAGCACTCACGGCTCCACCAGCAAACTGTAGTCCAGCGCCGATTAGGGACGGCTGGGACACAGGTTCGGGGATATATGGTTGGACGCTATTGCCACGATCTTCTGCCTTGGCGCGGAAGCCTTTAATGGTCTGCTGGGCCTGTTGGCCGTCCAGTTCCATCTGGAGGGACGAACGGTCACGGTATCCAGCTTCCTGACGGTAGAAGTCGGCGGTCAGGAGTTCCATAGACACACCAGCGGCCTCACTATTTGCGGCCAACTTCCCTACCTCTCGGATGCGTTCCGCCTGTAGGTCTTGTGTCTCTTGGCTAGAGGCAACCTCTTTCTCCACCATCTGCTGCTGAACGCCAGCGGCTTCTTCAATGTAGGCTGAGTTGGCTCTGCGGGCGTTCTCTTGGCGATACTGTTCCTGTGCTGCTGCCTGTCGGTTCTGGTAGTCCTGCTGGTCAGACGCCTGTTGGGACTGCTGCATATAGGACATTCCAGCCTGTGCGGCGCTCATCGCGAGAGAGGCATACAGCATGGTCGATGTTGATACTGGTTCACACATCTCTGATCCTCACAAATTCTATGAATGTTCGGCGCTCCACACCGAAGTGAAGATGCCTGTGAATGAAGATGAACCCCATAGCTTGGAGCCACTTGATGTGGACTAGGTTTCGTTCATCGACGTAATTGAATAGAACCGGGTAGATATCATTTACACTCTCCACCCATGCGCGGCTCTCTCGCATGAATAGCTTGGGGTGCTTTAGAATCTGGGGTGATGCCATAGCCCATACGGACGCCAAGTCGGGGTCCGATGTTTCCACAACCCCGAAGATACCCACCGGGGTATCATCATCAGGGTCCACCATCGTGTATGTGGCGGTTCCCATGTGGAGGCTGTGGAGAAGGGACTGCAACGGGTCGTTTCCCGAAGCAGCCCTTATCTCACTTAAATCAGCTTCCCGTAGTCTAGGGGCTAGGTACTCGGCATCCTCCACTGTGGAAGGACGGTAGTGAGGCATGAAGTTATATTCTCCTGCTCCGCGTTGAGTACATGCCCTCCCATCCTGCCGATACGAAGCGGCAAGGGAGGAAGGAATCGTTCTTGAGTTCTAGGACGAACCTGTCAGCTTTCGACATAACAGGGACCTTGAACACTCCACTGCCCAGCGTGGCCTCACCGAGGACAGCACTGGTGGCACCGAGGATGTTTCCGGTGTACTTGTAGGTCTGTAGGGAGCGACCTGTGGGGGTACACTCGACCTCGAAGTATCCACTGGTGTCATACTGGAGTTCCCAGAACTTGATCTGGAGACGCCCCGCTGAGACGACAGACTTGCCTCCCCCGGACTCCTCCTTGAGGGTCGGGTTGGAGAACCTGTAGGTCATCTCGTATGTCTGCCCCAGCCACACCGGAGTGGTGCTGTAGTCGCCTGTAGCGGTCACTGAGGTGCCACTGCCGCCCGTCTGGAGTTTCGTACCAACGGGGAGCGTGGTTGTATCAGGGGACGTATAAGGGCGTACCACGGCAACCATAGTGCCGTCTGAGGAGTACGGGAGGGTCCATGTGGTGAGGTTCGTACCAGCATCGTAGGCAACGGACACATCAGCGTGAGCCTCAGAGACCTTGCGATCCAACAGGAACTCAAACGTCCCATAGGGATCAACGCGCCCCGGCTCCACACCCATCTTCTCTAGGTACACCGCATCGGGGTACTGAACGAGGAAGTAGGCATCTGTGCCTATGAAGTCCACGTTGAGGATGGTGGCGTTGGCCGAGAACTGGAAATAGTTCCACGCCGACTGTAGCTTCTCGTTGCCCGTCCAGTAGTATTTATAGACGAACACCCGGTTCGGGTAATCAGACGAGAGGGCCACCAGCATATCCTCATTGGTGGCAACGGCCAGCTTGAAGATGTTAGGCGGAAGGTACTTCGGAACGTGGGCCGTAATGTCGGCTGCATCGTTCTCACTACCTAGGTCACCCGCACTGAAATACTCGCGGACACCTGAGTAGCTACCCTTGTCGGTAACGAAGTAGACAGTACGACCAGCGCCCACAGGCTTAACGCCGGGGTCACTCTCGAACTCTGTCAGGACCTTCACTTCCTTCAGGCCGGTGCTGTCGTTCTTCTCTAGGGAGAACTGCGTCTGGTCCGAGAACAGTAGGACCTGTTCGTTGAACGGGACTGCGTAGTTCAGGATAGACACCTTGGTATGCGAGGCGGCTGTATCAACCACATCACTCTCCACCACGGTTGTCACGGTGGACACGAAGAAGGTGAAGAACTCGCCGGACCTCGATTGGATCACATTGTCATCCGCCAGAAAGGACAGGCGATTATCCTCGAAGAAGATATCGTTGATGCCTTTGCCAATGAAGGACGGGTTTGGTGCGCTCTCTAGGTCACCAACCGTGCGATCATTCCAAGTCACTTCGGAGAACGTAAAGTCGCCACCGGGGTTTCGGATCAACTGGTGAGGCATCGTGGCCCCGTTGATTTGATACTCGATGCCGGGGGCAACGGTCTCAACCCATACACCCTCATCGAAGGTGGAGTTGTCGTTGTTGGTCTCGAACTTCACATAGTAGTTATCGAAGTCTGAGGTGTTATCACCCTTGACCTCTAGGATGTACCCATCAGGGGCAATCGTGGGGAGGTCAGAGAACCGCTGGACGACATCAGTAGCGACACGCATCTGGGTATTACTGCGACTATCTCGTATCTGGCAATCGAACGTGGACGCATCATCCTTCTGAATCCATATGGTGGAGGACGATTGGGTCACCGTGAACCCCTCAGGGCCGTGGTAGTCCCACGTTACGGTTCCATCAGTGATGCTTGTGCCGGTCCCTGTGGGGCCACCAGAGGCAGCAGAGGTGCCAGCCACGGTGCATATGTAAGCCGTACCAGCCCCATTGTGTCGGAGATCGTTGACGCCATATGCGGTGGAGCCAGCCCAAGCGGAAGGGTTTAGCTGCGCGTTAAGGTCGGACACCAGATCATCTGCGATGGTGGTCGTCTTGAGGGACCCCGTGGAGCCTGTGGAGTACGAGGCTTTCTCGAAGCCGTCGATGTCGATGAAGTAATCTGTCTCGTAGTTGGCGACCTTCACGAACACGATAGCTTCACTGCCACGGCTAGTACTTAGCGTGGTTTCCATAGCGGCTGTGGTGCCGGTGTTAGCGATGAAGGTGTAGTCAGATACCGACAGCGTCTTGAAATCGTTCACCGGGTCAGTGGCGGTTAGGTACGCCTTGCCGTCCGGGAAGTTCACCGTCTTCTCAGTACCCCCAAGATCGTAGACCTTGAGGTCACCGTTGGTGATGATAACCTGATACCGCTCGTTGATGTCGCGGTTGATCGTATGGACGTGGGCAGCACCCAGCGTCCCCGTGGATATCTTGGTAACGTGCTGCGTTGGGGGACGCTTAGTCAGCCCCTCGACCACACTCGGGAATGCGTTGATCTGCACCTCACCCTGCGAGGGGTTACGGAGTGCTGATGGCTGCTGGCTGATCCCGTTAATCAGGTTAGGGATGGATGTAGAGATCACACGAGAAGCCATGACTGTTACCTCCGAAGTAAGATGGCGATAGGATCACCGCTGTCGAACAGGGTGGAATCTGAGTTGTCTGTCTGGGTGGCGACTAGGGTGGCCCGCGCACGGGCTTCCTCCTGACCTGTGAAGGTATGGAGATCACCAGATGACACCAGACGATCTTGGAACACACGGGCTGCGCGGGTGGTAATGTATCTACGCGCTGCCTCAGGCATATCCTCAAACGAAAGGCCGATAATCATGTCCACATAGACAGCATCGGTGAATACGAAGGTGTGCCCCGTCCGGTCATAGAGACGGTTGCCCCGCTGCGTCACATCCAAGATGGGATGGTGAGTGCGGTTGGCGTCCACGGACAGGCAGTTGGACGGGACTGTGACGTACCCATCGCTATCGAGTGCGAGTGAGTATGCAATCTCGGTATTGAATTGCCACCCCTCGGTCTGAACGTCCTTCGATACTTCTTCCAGAACGCTCTTGGCTATGGAGGCATCAACGATGTTGTCTGTGCTGAGACTATTGACCGGCGCTTCGCCAATGCTTTCGAGGAGGATGTTCACCGCTTCGAGGGATGTCGTGGGGCTTATGTTTGTTAGGGACATTCAAAGAACCTCGGGTGGGAAATTGGGATCAAAAAAAAGGGGAACCCCACGAGAGGGTCCCCCTTAATTCGTATATCAAGACAGCAACTAGGCAGTCTTAATTTCGACGGCGCACTCAGGACGCAGGATGCCGTGACCAACCGAGTACTTACCAACCATCATGTGACCTTGGTACATGATGTGGAAGTCAGGGCCGGACATCTCCATTGCGAGGTCCATCAGCTTAACCGTACCGGCAGCTTCTTTACGCCACACAACCGAGGCCGTGTTCGTGAAGTCACCAATGTAGCTGTTCTGCTCACCAGTCGTCGCAGCAATGACGTTCGTGGACGGCATGTTGTTGGACTTCACGAGAGAAGTACCAGCAACCTTGAAGATTTCGCCGTCAGCATAGACGCCACTTCCACCCCAATCCTTGTTCAGGAGTTTGGTGGTCTGCGCCAGTAGGTAATACTGAGCAGGAGCAACCGCAGCATAACGCTCACCCTCTGGAACGTCTTTCTCGTCCAGAATCTGGTTGGCGTCGAAGATTGCGCCGGCGAGGATTTCGCCGTCAGTCTTCGCGGAAGCGTTCGTGACCGAGCCACCGCCGTTGCCCGAAGCAACAGTCGCGGACGCACGAGCAGCGAGAACGAGGGTACGGCCAATGCGCGTATCCATTTCTTTCGCCAGAGCAACACCGAGTTCGTTCGAGTAGATCGAGCGGACATCGTAGTGGTTCTTGGCTTCTTCCAGATCGTAGATGAACACGTCAGCAATCAGCAGATCATCAATCTTGATCGTGCGCTGGTTGTGTTCGATCTGGTTGCTACCAACGATGGGCGTTCCAGCGGTGTGATAGCGGGCAGTAGCTTTCCACGTTGCCGGGAAATTCGCGGACTTGCCTGAGGAGATCGTACGCATGAGGTGCTTGTCAGCGAAGACAACGCTTTCCTCGAACGCGGTCAGGACTTCACCAGCAAACTGCTCCTCGAAGAGGGCATTGTCGGCGGTCCAGTTGGTGAGTGCGGCGGCATCCGCTACACCAAGGTTTGAAATTGTGGCATTAGCCATTAGAGCAATCCTTATTGAAGGGTTAAAAAGTAGTGGTGATTGCTCCCTCGTTGTTCCTCACGCTTCACGCTCAAGGTGTCCGACGCATCGGGCTTGGGTTTCCTGTGGGTCAATCATGGGAACTTAGAGCCGCCTAAAAAGGTCAGCACTCTAATAAAAAAGCGGGAGGGGGAGATGCCTCTTTGTGAGCGGGCTTCTTCTACCCCTCCCTCAGTCGCGACTATCGCTTACCGAAGACGTTCGACCGTTGCAGCTTGTTGGCTACGTCCTGTCGGTACGCTTCGTCTTTCTTGTACCGGGGGTCCTTCATCGCTGCTGTTAATTCAGCGGCTGATTGGAACCTATCTCCCGTTACAAGATTTGCTGCCCTACCCCCGAGGAGGTTTGGCTCACTACCCATCTGCTGAGTGAAGCGGTTGTGCATGGCCTCTACGGCCCACATCGCTGACTCCTTGCCGTTCGACACGGCAGCATTGAACGCGGTAGCTTCTTCTTCAGACAGGTTGTTAGCGGCCCAACCCATCATCTTCCCGTACTCGTCATCACCTCCAACGCGATCCTTGATCGCCTTGACTTCGGCTTGACTAGTCACTTCGTTCGCAGCGGTTTTACCAGCCGTGCCCGCGAGGTATGATTCCACCATCGTTCGGGAATAACCCTGCTTCTCAAGGGCTGCATAGGCGTCCTCAGGGAATACCCCTGTAGCATAAAACTCTTCACTTACTGACTTGGCATCCATACCGGCAGCGTCGAATACACGAGCCATCTCTGGGCCATAGGCATCTACCTCATACGCCTTCATCTCATCGGTCTTCTCAGCCGGGAAATGTGCGGTGGGTGCGGGTGCTTCTTCGGACTGCACCTCGGCTTCACCCTTGGGGGCATCAGTGGAACCCAGCTTACCTTCGAGTTCCTTGTAGGCTGCTACGAGGTCATCTTGGGACTTAAACTTGCCAGCGAGTAATTCATCCTGCTGATCCACCACTTCATCTGTAGGGGCTTCAGGACCAGTAACTTCTGACTGGATTATTGTTTCAGACATAATGTCTCCTAGTAATCTTCGCGGATGTTGCCTGACGGGAGTTCATATCGCGCCTTGGCTACGGGTTTGTCCGGCTGGGGGATGACTTCATCAGCTTTACCAATGACGTTCCCCATCGGGGACACCACGGCAATGGCTACATCGTCACCCAACTCGGGCTGCTTGTTCTCCTCCGCGACGACCGGGGTAGCTTCCTCGGCCACCTCCGGTGCTTCTTCCTTCTTTGCAACTGGCTTCTTAACTGCCATCTGGGACTTCTCCTTGTTGCTGCTCTAATGCTTGGGATTCCTGTCCACGTTGGAACATTCCACCCGCCTGTTTCGCTGCCTCAGGCCCAGCCGCAGCCATCATCTGCTGCATCTGTGCTTGTTGCTGCGCTTGCTGCTGTTCGGCTGCAATCTCTTCCTTGGACTTAATAAGTCCGAGAGGATCAATACCATCGGATACCGCCAAGCGGGCGATAGCTTCATCAGTATGGATGAACGCCTGTAGTGCCTCAGGTCCGAGGGATTGTGCTAGGGTTCCGAGGAACGCCACCAGCTTGTTACGGTCATGGCCGCGACCAAGGGCTTCCAAGCCTGTCACAATAGACGGCTTCACGATGTCCTTGGGTAGTTCCGGCAGACGCCCATCGCGGGTCAGCATGTGACGACGGCGGTTGACGTACTTCAACTGGAACTCTTGCGACAGGATGGAGTAGAGACCACCGAGGGTACTCTCCAACTCGCCCGCCATGTACCTGATTTCCTCGGCTGTCACGCGCTCCCCGTTCCGCTGTACTGCGGTGTTCAGGAGGAATGCGAACTCAAGGCGCTGCTCAATACGCTGCATGGCCTCGTAGGCTGTACGGAAATCATGGAACTTCTGTAGCTGCATGACGGACACATCCTCGGCATTACCCTCACGGACTGCGAGGTTAGGTGCCTTAGAGATGGTGTCGCTGCGTGTCACACCATTGGGGTTCACTAGGATGAGAACCTTGGCTGCGGCAGCGGAGCCGTCAACGACCGCCTTGGTCAGTCCTTCGAGGGACTTGAGGTCACCGAGGTATTCCTCGACGTAGCCTCGCCCGTAGTCCTCGCCGTCGATGCGGGAGAAACGAAGGGGTATCCAAGGGCTGGTATCTAGGGGGTGGGAACCCGTGGTGCCGGGAACCTTCTCACCCAAGCACTCCTGATAGACGCGCCACTGGTCACCGTCACGCTTGATGTGGGTGAAGATGTTGATCACCTTGTCACCATTGGTGCGGGTCTTGTAGTCGTCCTTGGTCTGTAGCTTGGCGAGGAACTCAGGTTCGAGAGCCGCAGGGGAGACTTGCTCATGCGTCACCATCTCAATGGGGTTACCCATCGGATCGCGGACGCAGACATAGCGGCCTAGGTGGAACACCCGGACGCCCTTGTCACCCACATAGAGCAGCGCATTGCCACCCACGATGAGATGCTTGAGTGCCTCGAAGATGGCGACACGATCAGAGGAGACTTCGATCTCCTGCATGATGGCCCGCTCGATCTTACCGAGGGCTGTCTCTAGTTCGGTCTTGAGTTCCTCTGAGCCTTCAGCCTCCAGCACGAACTCATCGACGTGAAGCCGGAAGAACGCTGCGTTGGGAGGCAGGAGAGCCATGAGGAGTTTGGATGCGAGGTTGTTGACGCCTCGTGCGCCCACACCCTGATACGGGGTGACGACCTTGGTGACCTTCGTGGTGGTCTCCGAGGGTACTAACATCGGAAGGGTTAGCTTCGCAGCATCCTCGGCACGGCGAAGGTAGGGGGCACGATCCGACTTTAGATGCTGGTAACGGGCCTCTGCCGTTTCATGGGAGGATGGCATATCGCTTCACCTTATTGTGGGATGTTAAGTCCTGAACCGTCAGAACCACCGGGGACGTTAAGGTCGATGCGGAGGGCTTCGGTGCCCTTCGTGTTCGATAGTTTCTTCTGCTGGTCGCCGGTACGCTTCACGCCTTCGTCAACCTTCACAGCGTCCTGACCGGGATCAGGCAGCGGCGGGGGCTTCACAGGCTCCGGGAGTGGTGCCGGGGGTGGCGGTGGGGCTGGCTTTGATGCTCCTATGCACATTGTCTAAGTCTCCATAATGATTTCGTTTTGGCGTTTATACTGCTCCAGTAGGTATCGGATCAGCCGCCGTTCGCCCGCCTTCATCCATATCTCACGCTCATCGTCGCGGGGATTGGGGGACATCTCAGGGAATTGTTCGTCCAGTACTCGTATCAACGGCTCTGGGATAGCCGGAACTTTTATATCGCTCATATTTGAACCGCCTTCAAAGGGTGCAACTTAATTAGGAAAAAACAGAGGAACCCGAAGGTTCCCCTGCCTTATCAGATAGTTAGAGGGTGCCGCCCCCTCCACGACGCATGATCGTCGCTTCGCAGGGGTCGGGAGGTTAATCATGTGCCTCCCTCCAGCCTATCCATCCGTCGACGGGTCACCGGCAGCGGCGTGGCATTCTAACTATTCACAGGTCTTGATCCCGGTTTCCGGGTCGATGAAGCAAGCCTCACCGTCTGGTTCCTGCTGCTTGTCGTCGTTCGAGTTCAGGATACCGAAACGCTTACCCGCAGCACGGAACGTGGTGATGCCTTTTGCACCGCCCTTCCATGCGTCGATGTATACGTTCTGGAACTCATCCCACGTCACATCATCACCCACATTGCACGTCTTGGAGACGGCGCTGTCGATGTACTTCTGTGCTGTCAGGAGGACACCGAGGTGATCCTGAACGGAGATGTCATCAGCCCTTCGTCCATACGTCTTGAACTTACGGACACCGTAGTCCTCGATCTCCACAACCACGGGGCCATCCTCAGTCTGGATGGTACGCATGGTGGAGTATGCGAACACCGGCTCGATGCCGCTGGACACATTATCCGCACACAGGGAGATCGTCCCAGTGGGTGCAATGGATAGGAGGTGGGAGTTACGGATGCCATAGGAGGCGATGCCTTCTTGGATGTGAGTAGGCAGTGTGGCTACGAACCCGCTGTCCTGATACTCAGTGCCATACAGGGGGAACGGCCCCTTCTCCACCGCAAGCGATATGGAGGATTGGTATGCAGTATCCCTGAGGATCGTGAGGACTTCCTCGGTGAACTTCAGGAACTGCGGGGACCCATAAGGATACCCTAGGGCCTCGCCAGCATTAGCCAGCCCGGTGACACCTAGGCCCATCCGCCGCTTGTCCTTGGCTTCCTTCTCCTGATCTGGCAGGGGGTAGGTTGCCCGGTCCACGATGTTGTCCATAGCACGGACTACATGGGGGATATCACTGCGGAACTGCATGTCGTTAAATGTAGGTGCTAGTGCGCCAGAGCCTGTGCGCTCGACGCTGACGTACTTCGCTAGGTTAAAGGAACCCAACAGACAGGCACCGCTCGGCGGGAGGGGTTGCTCCGCGCATGGATTGGTAGCCGCGATGGTCTCGCAGTAGTGGAGGTTGTTGTCGTCGTTGATCCGGTCGAGGAACAGGACGCCGGGTTCTGCCCAATCGTATGTCCCACGCATGATCTCCTCCCACAGCTTCGAGGCGCTGATGGTGTCATACACCCGGCCATTCCACCTGAGATCGAAGGGCTTATCCGCGATCACGGCTTCCATGAACTCGTCGGTGATACCCACGGAGATGTTGAAGGCGGTCAGTGCGTTCGAGTTCTGCTTGGCGTGGATGAACTCTCGGATGTCCGGGTGGTCCACACGGAGGACGCCCATCTGTGCGCCCCGCCTGTTACCAGCAGAGGAGATCGTCTTGCACACCGCATCGAATATCTGCATGAAGGACACGGGGCCACTAGAGGGGGCACCTAGGGATATGATCCGGTCACCCTTAGGACGCAGGGTGGAGAAGTCGTATCCGATACCGCCACCCATACGCATGGTCTGGGCTGCATCAGTAGCAGCCTTCATGATCCCTCCCATGCTGTCATCAATGGTGTCACTGACGAAGCAGTTGTACGGGGTAACCTCACGGGCTGCTCCCATGCAGGACTGCACACGTCCACCCGGCATGAAGCGCATGTCGAGGAGGATAGACTTGAACGCCTTGCGGTGGGCATGGTCGTCCATCAGGGCTGCGGCCACACGGCTCATAGCCTCCTCAAAGTCCTCCCCCTCCTGACGGTATTTGACTGTGTGTGTCTGCTTGGAGATTTCGAGTTCAGGTCCGGCCATCGTTGCCTCCCCGTACTACATCATAGTCACCAGTCTCCGCTGCCGCCTCTAATGCGGTGACGAAGATATCCAACGCTGTCATCAACTGTGCAGCCTGTTCAAGCGACAGGTTGTGGACGCCCTCTAGGATGTTTTCGTCGTCGTAGAAATCCATGTAGATTCCATCGCGGTCGCTGCTGGCACCGAGGACCACAGTCCCGCCATCCCCTATGTCTACATTGATCGTCATAGTACGTCCTCCCCTTGGAGTTGATTGAGGCGCATCTCTGCGTACCTCATGAGTTTCTGGATATCCCTGATCTCACTTTGCTCGATGGTCAGGTCGTCATACTTCTTGGAACCAGCACGGCATCCATACTTGATGACGTTACCCAGCCAGAACGGGAGACCGTTCTTCATGATGAACTCGATAGGCTCGATGGGGTACTGGGTGTAGTGCGCGGGGCGTACCACTAGGTCGTTATTGCTGTCTCCGGTGTCCACAGAATTGGCTCCTTGGTTTTGAAGTTGAAGTCAGAGGCACGGAGTATCCGCGCACACCGGGCCTGAACGAGGGCTTCTTCCTCGCCCAGCTTGGCCTTCTCATAAGCAGCCACTACGGCTCCCCATGTGGGGTCAGCTTCTAGGATGGCCTCGGCCTTCTTGGGTCCAATCCCCGGACAGCCTTTGTAGCCGTCCGTGGAATCCCCCATGAGGGTCTGAAGGAGATGCCAGTAGTCGGCCTCCCTCTCATCCACCTGAACCACGCCCTCATCGGGGTGGGTCATGCGGTAGTAGGAACCGGGGATAGTCTTCATGTCCTTGTCGATGGACACGATGATCTTCTCACCCTTCACGAAGGAGCCGGTTGCCATGATGCCTAGGACATCATCACCCTCCAGCCCGTCGAACATCCTGACCTCGTAATTGTCGATCAGGTGCTGGCGCATGGCGGGAAGGCACAGGGGCTTCCGGGTGTTCTTACGGTTGCTCTTGTAGGTGGGGAGGACATCCTTGCGGAAGTTCCCCTGCCCCGTCAGCGCGATGATAACCTCATCTGCTTCGAGGGATTCACTAAGGGATACCAATTGGTCATCCAGCTTTGCGATACCTTCATCAGCATCTGAGTGCAGGGTCCACAGGCCGTCGCCCCAATCAGTCGCCACTTCGATGGATGCAGCAACTTGGTAGGCGTTTATGTCGCCATCAATAAGTAGAGTTCTGGTCATATCTATGCACCTCTGCATATGTTGAGATAAATGAAATCGCTTCCCCGGCGGTCATATCGAACCACTCGCCCTTACCTCGAACGTCAGCAGCACCCTCATGGATGGCAGCTTCCAGTTCTCTCCGGTTCTCGGAATAGGCAAACGCTTCTAGCTGGTAGTCCCGATAGGGGGATCCGGTGTTGTAGGAGCGGGCACGGTCCACAGGATCAATGGCTGACCCTATCTTCACCCACCCCGGCCACGCAGGGTTCGTTACGATGTAGACGAAACCCTCTGCGACACCAGTGCGGTAGTTGTGAACCGCCTCGATCTCTGACCAGTGACGGGCGCGAACCTCGGCAACAGTCATCTGACCATTGCCGGGGTAGTCAGGGTGGGACGGGTACACCCGCCGCTTCACCCCATCAGCGCAGACCACGGTACGCCGCATCAGGTTGTACTGCTGCTTCGTCTCGGGGTCGTCCTTGTAGTACTTAGTGGGTGTCTGCCCAGTTGTCGCCGACTTTGAACTCCCCATCGAGCGGGCACTCGAATTTGAAATGCGATCCGGCAGTGCGAATAGCGGTAACTGCTCTGCGTCCGATATCATCTGCAAGTTCCTTCTTTGATATGAGTTGGATTTCATCGTGGATGTGGGCGACGTTGGCGTAGTCCTCACCGAAGACATAGCCAGCCTTGCACAGGTCCTGATACAGGAAGACTGTGGCTTGCTTTACTACAAGGCCCCCCGCTGATTGCAGGAGGGTATTCAACGCTGCATGTTCAGATCGGATGTACAGCTTCCTGCCATCCAGCCCTATGAGGTGGCCCTTACGCTGGGCCGTCTCGGACACCTGTTCACGCAACCGCTTGATAGCTGGGGTGGCCTTCAAGAACTTAGACTTGAGGGACTTACCAACCTTACGCTGCTGCTGCGCGGAGCCGTTGGGTTCAACGATGGAGCCAATCTTCTGATCCCCTGCTCCGTAGAGGAAGGCATAGATGAAGGTCTTCGCGTTGTTCCGGGTGGGCAGTCCAGCCGCCTTCTGATTTGCGGTATGGATGTCACCCTCGAGCAGTTCCTTGGTGTAGGCACCGCCGTCGTACCGCGCCATGAAGTGGGCGAGGCATCGCAGTTCCAGCCCGGAGGCATCACAGCCAACTAGGTTGTATCCCTTGGGGGCATGGAATAACTCACGGCACTCCTTCCCAAAGGGGACACCAATGGCTGGCGTCTGGGCTACGTTCGGGCGTTGGTGAGTACAGCGGCCAGTAACGGCACCGTTGGTTATAACGCCACCGTGGATGCGGCCCTTACGTTCCAGCTTGAGCCACGCCTGATTGCCCTCGGCCAGTTGCCCGATGCGCTTGGAGATCATGAGATACTCGTTGAGCAGCTTGGCTTCTGGGTAGGGCATCTTCGACAGGATGGTCTCGTCCACCTTGGGCTTACCCTCTTGGGTAAACTCGGTGGGCTTCCACCCTCTCTCCATCAGCCGTGCCGCGATGTGGTCACGGGAGCCGGGGTTGAACGGGATCATCTTGAACTTCAAGGGTCCGGGCGTGATGTCCTTGGCCTTGAAGCCGTTGGCTAGGGCTTCCTTCTTAGTGTCGAAGGAGATACCGCCAGCGATCCACACGTTGGTCTTCATCTCCCGTTTCTTAGGAGGGAAGGTCGTCTGTAGTTCACCCTCGATCTCATCCCTACGAACAGCCAGTTGGGTGTACAGGGCTTGAGCCTTGTCCACGTCGAAGTGGAACCCGTGCTGTTCTTGGAGGAAGATGATCTCTTGGAAGTCATGCTCCAGTTCAATGGACTGACGGGACCACTTGGACTTCACCACGAGGGACCACAACTTGGCGGTAACCTCTACGTCCTGCACACAGTAGTCGTGCATGGTCTGGTTCCATGAGGCCCACGGGTCCAGCCCTTGTGCCTTCATGTCTGCCGAGTAGTTGTCCTTAGGGAAACCCATGCGGACACCCCATGCTCCCAGCGAGTGGGAACCTATCTGGTTGCCGGGGAGTTCGTACTTGCGCTGGCTCTCAGGCTTGTTGCGGACTGCGAAGTCGCGCTCCTTGAGGTCAGCCCAGACGAGGCGGGAGATGACTAGTGTGTCCAGCACGGTGCCCTGAGGTTTGAACTCGGGGTACACCAGTTGGATAGCGGGGATGTCGAACTTGATGACGTTGTGACCGGCGATGGTGTCGGCCTGTTCGACCATGTCCAGCCCTTCACGAATAGGGGTGTGGCCGGGTTGGTCCGCGAAGGACCATACTTCACCCGTGTCCACATCCTTGATGGCGAGACAGTGGATGGTGTTCATCTGGTCGAGTAACCCGTTCGTCTCGATGTCGAATATCAGCCGGGGCATATGCTTGCTTCCTTTCCATTATTTTCATCTGGTGGTGGCAATGCTCTGCATATGCCTCGGCGTGATCGAGTTCGCGTTGGACCCTCACCAATTCAGTAAGGGCCTCGTCAAGCGAACGGATTGTCTTCTTCATCGTCGGTGGTTCCTATGCACTCTTGCATACGTCCAGTCGCAGGATCGTAGAGAAGGCTGCAAGCCTCCCCGGTATCACCTGAGAACCTGTTCTTGAGAACTCGGACGCACGTTAGGTTGGAGTTGTCAGTGTCCTGCTGGTTACGCTCCAGCCCCAACACCATGTCGGATAACTGTGCGATTGCAGCGGAGCCACGGAGTTGTCCGAGGCTGGTCTGTGCGCCATCCTCGTGCGCCTTTCCTTCGGGGCGTTTGAGGTGGGACACGAGGATGAGGCCAACGCCTGTCTCCTCCACCAGTGACCGTAACTGGGTCATGGTGTTATCAATCAGCCTTCTCTCGTCACCATCTCCGATACCAGAGACCACGATAGACAGGTGATCGAGTACGATCCAACCAGCACCGCAACCTCTGGCAAGGTAACGGATTCGGTTGAGAAGGTTATCACTGTCCATACTACCGAAGTGGTCATAGAGAAAGCACCGGCCAGAGCCGACAGTATTGTCGAAAGCCTCACGGCGTTCCTTCTGTTCATCTTCGTTAAGGTCCTCGTAGTCCCTGATGTCTAGGTGCAGGGGTTTGTTTAACTCGATACCGAGCAACCCTTGGGCTGTCCGGCGTACACTTTCTTCAAGGGCTATGTAGCCTACGGTCTCACCCAAGCGGATGAGGTGGGCGGCTATCTCTCGGCAAGCCAGTGACTTACCAATGCCTGACCCAGCGGTGAACGTAACGAGTTCCCCCTTGCGGAGGCCCATCGTCTTTTCATTGAGGCCATCCCACGGATAGGGAACGCACTCGGTCTTCACGCTGGTGGTCAGTGCATCCCATACTTCCTCACCACCAACGATGCCATCTGGACGGTAGGTCTTGGCACCCCATAGGGCATCCATGAGTTCCTGACCGCGCCCCGCTTGGAGCATGTCGTTGGCATCCTTGAGAGGCAGGGATGCGATCTTCGCCTTACCGGGGGACAGCACCAAGGCCGCGTCCTTCGCAGCGGCGAGGCCGGGTTCATCATTATCGAAGCACAGTACCACTACCTCGAAAGCCTCTAACCAATCTAGCGATTGCCTGAGGTCCTTCTTGGCACCGGCTGCTCCTGACTTGATGGATACCACGGGCCACTTGTTGCCTTGCAACTGGGAGATGGACATGGCGTCCAGTTCCCCCTCAGTCACAACGACACGCTTGCCACTGTCGCGCCACAGGTGCTGTCCCCAGAGGCCCGCAGCTTTCTTATTACCAAGCCACGGGAACTCTTTGTTCTTGAAGCGGAGGTGCTGGGCTACCAGTTCCCCCTCGGGTGTGCGGTACGGTGCGACGTGGACGGGTGAGCCGTTCATCATCGCGTGGCCGTAACCAAACTTGCTGAAGGTTTCCGGCTTGATGCCCCGGATGGCTTTGTCGAATTGCTTGATATCGAGAAGGTCAGACATGGCTACGTTACTCCGTGATGGGGTGGGGCTGGAGGGGACCCCTCCATCGGGAGCGGCATAGGCTTCACATGAGAAGCAATAGGTATGTCCATCGGTGTAGACTGCGTTGGCATCACTGCTTCCGCATTTGGGACACGCTTCGTGAGCGATGAACTCAACGTCGTCCATTTCATCGTGTTCCATGCCTGACCTTTCTCGGGTTGGGATTACTCTGCGTGTAGGTGCAACTTAATTAGCTGCGAGTTGTGAGACCCACGCCTGAACGTCGAACGAGGGGCAGTCCTTCTGGCTGATCTCGTTGTGTCCAATCCATGACGCACCCTCGAACTGAGACGAGAGGAGTGCATGGAGGGAGGCGAGAGATTCATACTGCTCGTCGGTGAAGTTATCCTCGGAGACCTTGAGATCCTCCTCGGATGATCCACCCACTAGGCAGATGCCTACGCTGCGGTTGTTGTAGCCACGAGCGTGTGCGCCGGGGTCCATGAGGGGACGCCCTGTCTGGACAGTGCCGTCTCTAGTGATGACGAAGTGGTATCCACACATGAGGAAACCACGGGCGCGATGCCACTGGTCGATCTCCCGGAACCCGATGTCCATCGAGGGCGGGGTAGCGGCACAGTGGACGACGATGTAGTCGGTGTGCTTACGCATCTATCCACTCCTGTGGTACGCTCTGGGCACCCTTCTTGATCTGGGCTGGGGTAGCGGCCTTCGCATACTTGAAGCCGTGCTTCTCACACCACATCGCATAGGTCGTCTTGCTCTGCTTGGAGATACGGCTGTTGGGGTTGTTGAATAGGAATCGAATATCGAGGGAGGGGTGCTGCTCCTTGATGAGCAGATGCTTCTGCCGGTCGGCAGTAACGAAGCGCCCCTTGGTCTCGATGATGACGCCGTTGGGTAGGGCGAAGTCGGGGGTGTACTTACTCACCCGCTGTGGCTTGATGTACTGGATCACGTCTTCCTTCGCTTCATAGCGAAAAGGAACCCCCCGTGAGGAGAGTTCCTTTGCAATCACATCTTCCAAGCCTGACCTGAACCCGTGCTTTAGTCCGGGATTAGGTGAACGGGTCTTCATCATCCCCACCAGCTTCGGTTTCAACTGCGTCCGACTCAGTAGCTTCCGCCACATCATCGTCGTCCTCATCATCATCAGCGGCTACGAAGCCACCGTCTTCAGCACCGAAGCCGAAGGATGAGGCACTGGCAGACGTTCCACCGGATACCAGTTCGATGATCTGGACTGCGTTCAGCCCCAGCTTCACCGAGGCACCAACCTGTGGGGTTGGGCTGTACGGGATGATCTCGAAGTTGATCTTCCCAACAGTGCCACCCCAGATGGCCGGGGCGTCTGTCAGGGGTGTACCCTGTGCGTCGAAGATGGCGGGCTTGCGTGTCCACGCCTTGCCTGTGCGGCGGTTCACACCACTGGCTTTCATCGTGAACTTGACCTCGACCTCGCCGGTCGGCTCACCGTCCTCGTCCTCAACATCGGCATACGGGAGGTACTTGGTCTCCCACTTCTTAGCCTTCGCCGGGGTTTCTGCCTTATCCTGCGCGAACGCGAGGGACGCAGCAGCGGCCTCATCAATAGCGTCGATGAGTTCCTGCACACCCTTGTCGGTGGGGTTCATGACGACCTTTACGGAGTACTCGCCTTCTTCCTTGAACTTCGTGTCCGGCTCGTTGAGGCGCGGCCACTTGAACGTACCCTTCGGTGAAGTCATCGTTGGGTTCTTCTTGAACTTGTCAGCCATTGCTGGTTCTCCTAGTGAATATACTTGAGGGCCTCGTACACGGCGTTGATGCTGACCCCTGCTTCCGACAGTAGGGTGACCGTTATTGGGTCGAGGGGTTCGCCTTGTTCGAGGTATGTGATGGCTACGTCGATCATCAGATCGAGTTCAGCCGGGTCGAATTTCAGAGGGCCGATACGTCAATCCCCCTGATCACCATTGCGGTGTGGAGATCGACGGGTGACGGTTCCATATCGAGGTAGAGTTCGATGAGTGCATCGCGAGGCCAGACCTCCTCATCGAAGAAGTCCACCATCTCGGGATCGTTCCCGTCGAACCAACTCACAGTTCCATCTCCATGTACTGGGCGACGGCTGCGAACTCAGGGCGACGACCATCGGCATGGTTCATGATGTTCGTGGTGATGCTGAACATCTCCTGCGGGGTGAGGTTGATGTGATCTGCCAGCAGTAAGAATGCTGACGCCAAGCCCGTCACCTGTTCCTCAGAGGGCAGCTTCTGGAGGGCGTCGATCACAACCATTGAAGCGTTCGCAGCTTTGCGGACGTTCATGTTGGTTAGCTTGTCTCGGTTCATTGGAGTCTCCGGTTGAAACAAAAAAAGTGGGGCCATCCCGAAGGACAGCCCCAGTTGTTCTGATGAGATTTGGAGGAGAGAACACAGGGAATGGTGATCCCCATGTGTAGGTGCAACTTAATTACCTGTGCAGATGTGCATAGGTTTAGGCAAAAAAGAAATCGGACTGCTTCACCTGTTGCAGACAGAGGGAACCCTTGGCCGGAACCGGGGGCACCTCATCGTGACGTTCTTCTGGGAGCATCGCGATGATGCTGTCCCGGAAGGTGTTAAGGACATCGACTTCCTCGTACATCTCCACGAAGGCATGGCGCAGACAGGCACCAAACAACTCAGCGTTGGCAGCGTGAGTGCCGAAGCTGTCATGGATCATGGCGAAGTCCTCGATGTCGTTGTCCCGTGCAGTCGCGACTGACAGCATCAGGTGGGCAGCATCCATAGAGTGGACGAAGTTCGGGCTGACGCTCGACTTCATGCGGCCCTTGTCCACCTCGGTGGTCGCCTCGTGGAGAGTGAGGTAGACCATCGTGTCACCGAGCGTCGTCTTCACCCGGCGGGACTTCATGTTCTGGTAGGTCTGGAGGATGGGCATCCCCACTGGTGTACGCCAGTTGATTGGCAGACCTTCCGAGGCTGCGACCTTGGCACACTGCTGGAGCCAATCCATCGCGGAACGGGCAGCAACCACCACCTCGCCAATGCTCTCCCACACGAGGTTAGACATGTATGTGGTGATCTTGAACCACTCCTTAGGATCGTTGGGGACGACACTCTCCCCCTCGATGGTAGCGTATGGGAAGGAACCCTGTGCGAGGATGGCTTCCTTGATCCACTGCTCCGTATACTCACGGCAGGAGTAGGTGGTGCCCCCGTATGGTAGCACCATCACCTGACGCTTCGTGGATTTCCGCGTGATGCCTAGGTCCAGAAGGGCCTGTGCAGCCGATGCTATCGGTGCATCCTTGCACACATCTGCGGAAATTTTTTCGATCACCAAATCGGCCACCTGTTGGTAGATGTCCGCTGGCTTCTCAGCCGGTACGAGGTTGACGCACTCGCCGCCGCGCTGGTCACGCAGCATGGCACTGAAGTGCTGGATGCCAGAGCATGAACCATCGAGAGCGATAGGCAGGGAGGACACGAAGTCCGCACCCTGTTCGAGGTAGCCCGCCCACTCGTAGCAGAACGCGAGGAACTGCCACGGCTTGTCGGCGTCGGCCCACCACAGGTCGGACATGGGGTCCACTGCGGTGGCTGCGATGCGATCAGAGTTCTTCTCCACCCATTCGATGCGGGCTTCGAGGCTGATCTTATCCTCACCGAAGACGTTGGCACCGTGGATGGCAAGCCAGCCCGGTCCCGTGGTGTCCCCGATACGCATCCCGTTGCCGAAGGTGAGCAGACCCTTGGTCGCATCATCACCTTGCGGGTGGAGGTGAGGCACGGCGTAGACCCGGCCCCGGAAGTCCAACTGGTAGACCATGTAGAACTCTGCTTCCTCGGCAAACATCTCGGCAACCCACAGGGTGCGGTCGAAGGCCAGCCGCTTGGAGAGCATACGGTGGTTCTCGTGGTACTGGATGGAGGCACGGCGCTTCCACTTCTTGTGGACATGCTTGTCCTGCTCGAAGCAGGGGTGCGGTTCACGTTGTACGTGGGCACCCTTGAGTGCAACCGGGCCACCACAGGAGGGGCACGGCACGGAGGCGACGTGTTCCTTGGTGGGGACCCCTCCGATACCCATCGAGGTATCCCAGACCGTCTTCATGACATCGAGGACGGGCTGATTGATCTTCCATGCGGTGCGCTGGAGGGCATTCACCGTCTCGTAGACCATCGGCATCTCGTCCACTCGGTTCGAGAGTTCTTCGAGGTAGCCGTGGTTGCGTGTCTTCACGAGGTTCATGCGGAAGGCCCCGCCATTTTCAGGAGCGGACAGGTAGTAGCCACCGTTGAACGGGGATGTCCAATCACGGGGCTTCGCCACCATCGGGAGCAGCATGGGGGTGAGGAGTTCGCACCGGGAGTTCTTCTTGTCGATCCACTCGGTGAGTGCGGGGGTGGGGACGAGGTAGTTGTTCGTCCGGTTGCGGCGGGTGGCGATGGACTGTATCTGGACGAAGCCGGTAGCCTCGATCACGATGTCGATCATCTTCATGCCAACGTGCAGACGATCAACCTCAGGCCACGCATCCGTGCCTAGGCCCTGTCGGTTGAATGTCATGTTCATGACCGTGCGCTGGTGGCGGTACGAGGTGGAGCCTTTGAGTTTCTTCTGCACATGGCGGAACAAACCCGGCGCTTCGGCATCATACCCCTGATACCGCACCTGATCCTCAATGCGCCCCGCTAGTTGTATCGCGGTGGATTGCAGGAGGCGCTGCCGGGATACACCGTCGATGATATTCCGCAGGGCCAACATCGCTGCGACCTTGGGATCAACCTGTTCGAGGTACTTCACTGCGAGGTGACGACGGCCAGCCTTGCCGGTCTTGGCGTCGGAGATGAACTGCGTGATGGCAGAGGCCACTGCCTCCACCTTGTGGGCAACGAGAGCGACACCGTACTTGGTGGAACTCTCCTGCCCTTTCTCCTTGGCTGCACGGAGGGCTGAGTTGTAGCTGTCCATGCCTAGCTGCATCATCTTCTCTTCTAGTTTGATCTGTCGATCAACAATCGTGGTCATGCTTATCGTTCTCCTATGGGATGGGAACAGGAACACCTAGGTGGTGAACCGGGGGGTGGGGGTTTGCGCCACCTTGTGTAGGTGCAACTTAATTATTTCGGTGAACGGAGGGGGAACGGGGCGCGCTCGTGGAGGGCCATCCCCGCAACATCTCCCGCAACATGTTGCGTTGCGGCGTTTTCTAGTGCAAGGCTGCATAGATAGGAATAAAAAAAGGAGACCGGCCTGTAAGGCGCAGTCTCCTTGGGTTTTCTTTAGCGGTGCAGGGGTGCGCGGCTGACGCTCAACTACCTCAATCTTGAGCGCGGAAGAAAAAACCGCAGAGTTCTGCCGTTTCTCGACGGGCGCTCCCGCAACATGTTGCCCGCGCCGCAACAATTCCCGCAACATTCCCGCAACAATTTGCATGGTGGTGCGACCGGGGAGACTCGAACTCCCACCCCCTTGCGGGGACGACGACCTCAACGTCGCGTGTCTACCAATTCCACCACGGTCGCGCACCGGCATGTACCTATCACCCAACAACAGGGCGTTCAAGTGAAACCACCTTGTCGTCAGGATCATTGTAGTCATCCATCGAGGCGGCTGCGTTGAACAGCGTGGTGGGTGAGAGGTGGGCGTAGTTCATCGTCTGCGTGATGTTGCTATGCCCCAGCCACTGTTGCACCACCGGGAGCGGGATGCCCTGCATCACCATCCGGCTGGCGCATGTGTGACGACAGGTGTAGGTCACGAACTGTGGATCGTCGGACATCCCGAGGTGGTCCCTCACGTTGTCCCATGTGTGGCGCATCCAGCGGTTGTTGAACGGGAACACCAACGCCGTGTTCGAGGTGCTGTCCATCTCGGCCAGCCTCCGGTACACAACCTCGGCGGCGCGGGCTGTCATGGGGACTGATCTATTCTCCCCGTTCTTGGTGCCGTTGCCTTCCCGCCCGTAGATCATCAGCACACCGTGCTTGTGCTGCGGCGAGGGTAGAACATCCTGCCGCTCGATGGCGTAGAGTTCCACAGGGCGTAGCCCCGTCTGTATTAGAACTGTCACGCAGTCCGCATGGTCGCCCTTACCCCAGACGGCCAGCGTGTCGAGGATGGCAGCTTCCTCCTGTGCGGAGAAGAACCGTTTACGGCCCCCCTTCTTGCGGGCTGGGGCCTTCAACTCAGGGACGGCGGTGAGGCCACTCGCTCGATACTCGGCGGCGTTAACCAGCATCACCCGGAGTGCTGACACCTTCTTGTTGATGGTGCTATCTGCATTCTTTAGCCGGTCCCGGCAGTGGCGGATGTATTCCTTCCCGGCCTCGGTGTCGATGCTGGTGATGGGGTGGTCCTCACCGAAGAACTTGAGGGCTTCGTTGGCGAAGATTGTCATACTCGCCTCGCCTGACTTGCCCTTCCACCTGTCGGGGATAGTGGCGTCCAATGCTTGGCGTAGGGTCCACACTGAGCGGGGCGGGGATTTACGTTCGACACCCTGCCGGACCTCGGCCTTCATCAGAACCTGTGCATCCTTGGCTTCTTGCAGGGTTGCACAGGTTTGGGTAAGACGACTGCCCTTGTAGGACACATCAACGAAATAGCTGGAGCCGCGTTTGCGGATGCCTCGTGGAAGAACACTGCTCATATCAATTACCTCCTAGGTCTGTGGTGATGCCGGTCGCGATCCGTTTCCCCTGTGGTGTCAGGCTAAACAGCGGACGCCGGGGATCGTCGGGGTCCGCCTCGGAAGTCACGAGGTCATGCCCGCCCTTACCGCTGCGGTGCGTCTTCCCGAGTGCCCTCACGTTGCGGTTCGTAGTCGATGCAACCACACCCAGTGCGTCCGAGATGCTCTTTATCGTGCAGCCCTCGTGGGTGGCAATGTAGATGAAAGTTGACGCACGTTGTAGCGGCATCTCCGGGTCCACACTGCGTAGCTGTTCGAGTGCTTTCCAGTATCGGTGTAGCACCTTTGTCTGCTGCATTGTCACGTTCCTTCATAGCCTTGGGCGGGGTCCAGATGGCCCGCATCCTACCGAGATAGAAGAAGGTCTCGCCTCCGTCTCGATCAGTGCAGGGGTGAATATAGGGGTTGTTGGGGTAGCGTTCCAGATATAACTGTCTTCCCAGTATTTTAATCAGGATGGAAAAACGCATTAGCTTGGTCTCCAGTGGTGGTGGTGGTGGTGGTTGATGATGTTCGGGGGTATGCCCCTCCCTCCTTTCAATTAAAACCGGGAAAATATAGGTGAAATAATTTAGGGTATTTAACCCAGCGCCCGGAGGCGTTGGACTTGTTCGAGGTTCGGGTCACCCGCGACATCATCTCCCCACTGCTCTAGGTCAGCGGCGTACTTATCATTGAGGGCGGCGGTCGCTGTCTCGAATAATTTCATGAATGGGGCGTATGCCTCCTGAATTGATAACTCATCGGTGTGTGTACACACGTCCTCGATGCAACTTATCATATATTCCTGCGCGTCCCTGATCATGTCCTGCGAGGGGACGACCCGGCGCGTTCGTCTATCACCTTGGGCGGACACAAGGATGATGTATCCTGCGTCCACGGCTTCCTTAACAAAGGCCCGCCCGGTCTCGAATGTACAGGGCATATCATCCAGCAGTTCCCGTAGGATTAGATGCGGATGTCCATCAATGAACTGTGCGACGATCCTCCAGAAGATCAGGCGGGTGTAGTTTGTTCGGCAGAAGAATGAGAGGATTGGACTGTTAAAGGCGGTGAACTCGGTCACCTTCGCACGGGCGAACCCGGATAATAGCTTACGGACGGGGTCGAGTTCCTCGGCACGGTATACTGCCGACTTTCTCCCTGTCAGTAGTCGATATTCACTGATGGGGAGGATGGGGACTGCGACCCCGGCCCGTAGCTGTTTTAGAATGTTTTCTTCGGTGTTCAAATTGGTGCTCCTGTCGCCATGCTAAAAAGGGCGGCACTGATACCCGGTGAACTCCCCGATTTCAAGCGGCGTAAGTATAACGAGGCAGCGCCTCGAACTTAGTCTTGAGCATGCGACGGGAGTAGCCGCACGATGGCGACCATATCCGCGCCCACTTCCTGCCCACCTTAACGTGAACCCGGCGAACACCACAGCCAACATGGGGGAGTTCATCCCCGAGGCGCAGGGTGACAGGCTCGAAGCCCGTAGGGGGTGTGTGGGTGGGTTTCATGGGTGCCCACTTGTGCAAGGTTGCATCCTCGCGGGCACGATAGCGGCGCTTGGGTTTCTTACCGGTGTTCTCCCTAAGTAGGAACGCGGGGATGTCCGGCAGGTCGTCATAATTATTCGCCATAAGCGTCAATCCTTCTGGTGTCTGTGGTGTCAATATCGCAGTGGCGCACCGTCTCAATCTCACAGGTGTCGCAGTAGTACACATCGCCACCGTCCACGGTCATGATGTACTCCCGGAACCCGTTGCATTGCGGGCACCTCATGTCCACGCCTCCGGGTCATCTTCGCAGGGGCCGGACGGGTCGAACTTATCGGTGGGAATGTTGGTGAACATTAGTCGTCTTCCTTCCGGGGTTTCTGGGTAAATGAGAAGTAACCGTCGACACCGATGATGGTGCCGAAGGCGGCCAGTACGAGGGCGAGGAATAGGATGTTTTCGATAGGCATGTGCTAGGCTCCAAACGCTATGAGATAAAAGAAAAGCACCCCGAAGAGTGCTGCTAGTACGACGGCTTCACCCGCCGCAGTTAGAAATGTTTTCATGGGTGTTTCCCTCAATTACTGGTTCTGCACGCACACGATCTTCATCGTGCGGATACTTCGGTTGCCTGAGCGATCGCGGTGTTCCCATCCTTGGCGCAATTCAGCTTTCGCGGTCTCGCAAAGTGCTTTCGTCGCGAACGGCACACTGTTGACCGCTGCGCCCGTTCCGTTCCCGGTCCCCAAAAGCATCACAATCATCATCCATTTCATTATCAAACCCTCCTATGATCCGTTTTCAATTGTTTAGTAGTCATGGCCTGTGGCCCTCCAAATTGTTGGTTTTCCCAGACGCCCCTTGCGGGGTGTTTCGCCCCGGTCACCATCCGGGGTCTCGTCAGTAGGAGAATTAGGCCGCCGCCGGGAGGGCGATGGCTTCCCGCCACTGGCTGTATCGTTTCGTTTTGAAATCGACACCATGGACCTCGATCACCCGGTTCGTGGTGCCCCGGCCCTCGGTCCCGCCGCACCCCATGCAGTCCCCGCACTGGGCTTTGCGTCCATTTTCCTCGGCAGCGGGGCATCCCACGGCCTTGCGGGCGGCGGCCCCGGCATCCTCACCCGGCAGGACCGCGACGAAACACCGATAGCCCAACATCTCTGCGGCGATGGTGTCACAGGGCTGATCGATTGAGGCCATGCAGAACTCGGCATAATCCGGGGAGCATGTGCGCCACTGGTGGGTGTAACCGTTCCACCCTGTGGCCTCCGCAGTGAGGGACCGCCAGACGTACATGGGGACCGCCGCAGGGTCGCCATAGGTGCCGAGGCGGATAGCCCGGCCCCGCCCCATGTCCCGGATGGCGTCCGGGGATGTGGCCTCCGGGTACCCTGCGAACTTGCCGGTCTTGGCGCGGGCATTCGGCATCTGGCGGTAGCACTTCCACACACCGGCCACCGACTGTTCAACCCGGACGTAACACCATCCCTCGTTCGCAGGGCGGGCCAGACACCCACCGCATACGCTCTCGTCCTGTCCCGTTTTCAGGGCCTCCACCGGGTGGACATCCTCCCGCATGATGAAGGTTTGAACCATGTTCCCGGTTTTGGTGTTCCCGGATTTGGCTACCGCGATGACGATGATGGGGGACCCATCGATCTCCGAGGGGCCACGATAGATCAGAGCGGATTTCAATTGCTTAGTAGTCATGGCCTGTGGCCCTCCGAATGTTTGGTTTTCCTAGACGCCCTCTACAGGGCGTTTCGCCGGGTAACCGTCCCGGCTCATCAGTAGGAAATATGTGCAAGGTTGCACAGTTTAGGCCAAACGAGCGAGGTGACCCCGATACTGGTCTACAGCCTCTGCACCTAGGCCCTTATCCAGCGCCACAACGGCCCGGAAGAAATCCCGGAAGATATCCTCGGCATCATCCGAGGCAAACACTTGGTGCTGCACCCGGTCATAGTTGGTGTATTCGTGCCGGATGGCGTTAACGATGGCCTTCGGGTTGTCCCCTAGGTGGCGTTTGAGGTTGGCGATGTTGGGCCGCTTGGTAAACTTGATCATCTATGCCTCCAATGGCTTTTTGAATTTCGCGATAACGGGGACCGCCAGCAGCGGGATGATGCATCCGAGGGTGATCCCTCCGATCATGCTCACCATCGCGGGGTCCAATGCGGCCCCCATGGCGTCCGATATGGTGTTACCTAGGCCCGCCCCGATGACGGCTCCGAGACCCTTTTGAAATCGCTTAGGGAGGGCCTTTTCTACTTCCAGCCCGGTAAAGGCCCCGAGTAGCAGGACCCCGTTGTCGATCATTCCGAAAATTAAACCTTCCATGGTGTCTATACCTCCAAGGTGCGCGGGAATGACCCGGACCATTCGGCAAGGTGTGCGAGTAGGTCTGGGTCATTTTGGGAACTGCTGGCGAACGCATCGATCACCGGGGCCATATAGAATGATCCATCCTCACGGTGGCCCACCGCCTGTACATACCAGCCCCCCTCGCCATCGTTCAGGGCGTCAGCGATCCTGCTGGTGGGGTAAGCGTAGGCAATACGATAGATTGTGCGGCGGGCATGAATCCCATCATTGCGAAGTTCCATGGTCATAGTGTTTCGGCCCTCCTAGGCCATCATCAGCAGGGCAGGAATAGCCCCGGACACAATTCCACGGGGAGGGCGAACCTTGGCCCCATGGTTTACTCCAGTGGCTGGAGGTGGGACCCCCTTTCGGGTACTAGCGGCATTCGCCGCATCTTGGTCCGTCTCCCGCCCCGGCGTCTGGGCTGTGGTGAGCTTACTTGCCGGGGCGGACCTTTGTTTGCCAACTGCTGCACCTTGGTGCCGGGGCCAGCGGTGTGTGTCCGCCGTCTGTGATTGGAATATAGGGATGCACCCCTGCACACGTCAACCAATTATTTTGATCTAGTACAAAAAAAATAGATGATTCGCGGATGAATGGGGCTGTAACCCGCAGAAAACCGGGGAAAATAAAATTAAAAAAAATAGATCATCCGCGGAGCATTTGGGGTGGATTTGTTGCTGCGGGAGGGTGTTTCGAGGGTCCTAGGGTGCAGCATTGCACACACTAGGCGCTCCGCTGGTGATCCCTAGGTGGGACTGTGGTGGGACTGTGGTGATAGGGTGAGAAGGTCAAATCGCATCGATGTATGTGAGATTGACGTGGATGGGATAAGAGGACGGGAGCAGATGGGCCGATTGTCTCCCAATATAGGACACCGCCCCCTTGCACATCCTAAATGATCTAGAGCGCACCCCGGTTTACTGCGGTATTGCGGGGTGTTGTTGCGGGGTTGTTGCGGGGTTTGTCTGGGGGGATGAAAAAATGGTGTGTGGGTGGGGCGCGAAAAAACTAAGGGGTACGGGGGGTTTTTTAACGTCCGGCCTTATCGTATACCCATTCAGATATTTGACCCTAAAACTAGGGGGCCACCTCAGGATCACCTAGGATCACCATAGAGCCACTTCAGGAGCATTCCGGGGGGGGGTCACATAGGGTACACCCACTGAGGGCCACCACAGGGCCTCCTAGGGCGTCTGAGGGCCACCTGAGTATTAGACACCTATAACCTAAGTACTACACCTCCCAGAGGGATGTGTTGTAGAAGTATGCTACCTCAGTACCACCTCAGTCCCACCTAAGTGGAGATTCTTAGCAGTACACCTAAGTGTCACCTAAGTGTCACCTAAGTACTACACCTCACTACTACCTCCTATAGGGATGTGTTGTAGGAGTATGCCACCTCAGTACCACCTCCTAGAGGCTATAGCCTCACTAGGTGGATTCTTAGCAGTACACCTAAGACACTACCTAGGTAATACTATAGGTATAACCGGGGGGGTCTGGGGTGGGGGGCTTCTCCATAGGGTGCAACTTAATTATAACCCGTTGGTTTCCTTGGGTTTACCATTGGTGCCAGCGGGGGCGTCTAGGAGGGGGGTCATTCTACTACTAGAACAACCCCCCCTAGAGGCTACAGCCTCATTCCATCACTAACTAGACCAGTGCTTCGATAGCACGGTACAGGCGCAGGAACTCGTCGTTCGTGTCGCCTTCAACGATGACCGTCTTGCCGTCCACATCGGTGAACGAGAAGGACCCGTCAGCGCGACGGATGATGGTCTGGGATGCAGTCGATGCACCCAGCTTGATGGTCGTAAGGGATTCGATGGTGTCAAATGCTGACATAATAGGATTTCCTTATAAGGGTGTTGGTATTAGTTGCGGATGATCTGAGCATCGACCGCTTCAGCCGTGCCGCCGGTAACGACACCACGGACTTGCGTTGCAACGAGGTCGATAGTCAGGACGGTGGCAGCGGTTACGGAGACCCCGTTTACAGGGACCCACGTTGTGCCATCATCAGGGGAAGCCTCAAGGGTCACCGTGGCACCACCGAAGGTTCCACTGACGTATAGCGAGGCTTTGTCGGTAAAGAATCCGGGTACTGCTGACCCGGTGCCGTTAGCTGCTGCTGTTAGCAGGGTGTAGGCTTGCTGTTGTTTGTTGCTCATATCTTAAATCTTCCTTCGAGAGTTAATCGTTAGTGTCCACCCAAGTGTTCTGGTGGTTACCCCCGGAGTACCTCATGGCAACCTCAGGGCTGGCCCCCATAGCGAGGAGGTCCATAGACATACCGGCGCGTCCTGTGAACACTGCCAGTTCAGCATCAAGTAGCTTCTCCTGACGAGCAGCCATCGAGCGGTCCTCGTCGGCTCCCATCTGTTCCACCCAGTAGTTCACGGCCCCAGCGAGGGCATCGAGCCTATCGTCATGGGCCAGTGCGCCCCGGTCCTTCGTGACACGGGACATCTGGTAGAACAGTTGCATCTTGAGTGCTTTCTCAGGGGGTAGGTCACGGGTGGACCTGTAGTCGTTCTCGATGACCTTCTGGTCTATGATGAGTTTGTGTTGGTTCATCACAGGTTCGAGGGTGTCGATGATCCTGAGTTCCTTCTGCTTCTGGTGTCGAACCTCCTCCGTGGTACATGGGTATATCTTGTAGAGGTACGGGTGTAGAAGCTGGGTGAACATACCGTCACCGAAGTTGGACTCGATGAGGATACGGTTGACCTTGTCGGCCTTGGCGAGTTCGCACAGGGCTGTCAGGGTCTCGGGGCTGTAGCCCCCTTTCATGCCACCGGCTGCTGTAACGAACAGGTAACCGTGGAGCATCTTAACGACAGCGTAGGCTGTCTCATCAGCCCCTCGACCCGAGGGATCAATGAACATGACAGAGCCGGAATACTCGGCCCAATCCCCGAAGGTCTCCGCAGGGCGGTGATAGCGGTCCCCATTGAGGCCCACACATTCGAGGTCTTGTATCACGGTGTTCGGCTCGGCGCTCCAGATGATCTTCTGAGGGGCCACCTCCTTGTTCATCCGCATGACCACGAGGTCATCCAGCTTCAGGGGGTAGCGATCCTGATCCGAGAGGCGCGTGTCCAGCATGAACTGGAGGGCGAACCCGGAGCGTCCATAGGACAACTCACGTTCCATGAGGTCTTCATGGTTGAACCTCTTGGGGTCCGTAGGCGCACCACGGTCTCCCCATGTGGTCTGGAGGGAGGTGTCCTTCTCGATGTTAGATAAAAGAAAAGGCGCTAGTCTTTCCCCGTAGACCCGCTTAATAGCGGTATCACTCGGGTAGCGGGACGGCCAGATACGCACCTCGTAGCCACGGGTGGGCAACTGGTTGTACAGGCTGTCTTCACACTGTGGCGTACCGAGGTAGCCAATGCGGGTATGTCCCGGCTTGATAACAGCGTCGAACTCCTTGACGCGCTCGGCCAGCTTATCCCTCATGCCTTGGGTCTCGGAGTTATTCGGGACCTCACAGTCATCCGCGATGATGACATCAGCACGGGAACCTGTAAGCTGTCCGAAGATACCCACGGATTTCACTGAGGGGCTGTGGTCGGCACGGGCGGGTCCAACATCAAACGCGATCTTGGACTGCCTCTGGTGCGGCTCAGGGGCCAAGTGCTGGAGCATAGGCATCTCTTGGATGAGCCTGAGGGTGAACGTGGAGAACTGGTCCGCACGTTCCTTCGAGGCTGAGACCACCATGATCTTCACGTTGGGATCACGGAGGAGCAACCAGTTGACGTATGCAGAGGTGATCCATGACTTCCCTACCCCACGGAAGGCCATGACGACGAAACGTCGGGGGCCATGCTGGAGGTAGTCAGCAAGGTCGTACTGCACCGGGGTTGGGTCCGGCAGCATAAGATGCTTCCAGACGAGATACAGGAAGTAGCGGAAGTCTTCGTAGACCTTCCACTCCTTCTCTGGGCGCTGTTCGCGCCACCACCCGGCGTCTGTATTCTGTGCCATTGTGTGGGCTACCTTTGATGTATGCAGGGATGCACTCTAGGACGCCCTAGGAGGCCCGTGGAGAGCCTTTAGGGGTCTGGGGGTACAACCATGTACCTTTTTAAGAGAGGGCGCTGTGCGACCCCTTAAAGGCCGTTATAGGCTATTGGCCGAAATCGACCACGTTATCGAGGTCCGGGAGGCTGTCCACGAGGTCACCTAGGGGTGATCCTTGGGCTGCTACGGCCTCGACGCCGTTATCCTTGAGGAAGGTTCTGATCTCCTTCCACTCACTCGCTGTGGCTTCACCGCGTTGGATGCGGGCCATCATGTCTTCTGCGAGGACTGCGTGGAGGTTCGCTAGGATTTCATCGGTGGCTTTCATGTGTGTCACCCTTTCAGTTTCTTAATGGCTCCCACTACGGAGCGGACCCCGAAGGCAGAAGCGACTGCAACGGAGAGGACGTAGATGTACCACTCGGGCATCACCTCGTTGATGGCCTTGAAGCCGTCTTCGATCCACGGGCGTGTGCCGGGGAAGAACACAAGGATCAACGGGGTCGCTATGACGATGGTCCAGAACTCGTCTTTCCACGAGGTGATGGAGCCTTCAGCCATAGTGCTTTCCCAATCGCCGTCCTGCTGGATGCGCTTGATCTTGGCTTCGTGTTTAGCCTTGGCGATGTCGCCTCGGTTAGAGAGCCACTGCCCACCTATGCCAGTGATGGCAGAGATGATGGGTCCTATGAGGCCAATCATACCGGCTGTCCTAGGGACGACACCGGAAGAACGATGAACGCACGAACAGTCGAGTCAGGGTTATTCGCGGGTTTGATGTGGAGTACCTCTATGCGGTTCCCATCTGAATCCACCATCCGCCCGACAACTGCGACCACCTCAACATCAACATAGTCGCCACCTGAATAGCACATGCCATTCTCAATCATGGCGATGAACACTTGCGGTAGCTGCTTCACGTCCGTGGACGCTGCGTTGGTGATCTGCCCGATACCCATAGGGGTGCAGATGTAGTTGGTTCGCACGATCATACCGGGCTTGAACCCGTCATTGTCTGCCGGGTTAGCGGCGGTCGAGGTACTGCCGAGGGCCAGAACTAACAGGACGAGCATAATAAATCCCGCAATAGCGGGTTCAAGATGTTTCATAATGATTTCCTTGGCTTGTCTTATGGGGTGAAGAAGGGCCTAGCCATCCATGCCATTACGAGGCTGATGACGCTGATGGCCCCTGTGCGGAGCCACTGAGTCTTCTCTAGTGATCTGATGCGGATCTCGTGGTCCGCACGGACTTCTGATAGGCCGTCGATCTTCTCCTCAATGCGCCCTAAGGCGACTTTAATCTCACTCTCAGACATTGTTATGTACTCAGGTAGGTGTGGCCCCCCCCCTTCCACTCATGATAGCGAGGGGGGACCACATTGTTATTATTGGACCTCTACCGGCCAGCTTACGAGGGGACCCTGAGAGACAAGTGCTTCAAGTTCCTCGAAGGTCGCTGTAGCGTCGATTGCTAACTCAGCAGCAGCGGCTAGGTCACGGTCGGCATCCCGCTCTGCTTTCACTTCCAGCGCGGTGGGCTTGCCTGTATCCATCTGCCTGATGAACATCCAATCCGATTTGGATAGCCGTACGCTAAGCTGATCAGTGATATCAGCCTTCAGGTACTCCTTGATGTCCTCTAGGGGCTTCGGAGTTTTAGCGATGCTTCCATCGGGGTTCTGCCCCCAGTGGTACAGCCGGGAGTCCGGGGGAGTTTCCTCGGTGATCTCTATGAGACCACGGGAGGACTTCTCCTCGGCACTCCAGACGTGCCAGTTGCCGGGATGCTGAATCCCATCTTCATCAGTCCAGCCCTTACCGGGACGGACGGACGTGTTCGTCGGTGTGTGTTTCCACATAGTTATATTCTCCGGTTATCGGGCGGTTGCTGTTTTGAACGGTGTTTCGGCGAAGGCCATGTATATGTATGTGCCGCTTGCGTTATTGGTTCCTCCACCCGCAACCCGCAACTTAAATCCGTTGGATAGGAAGTCTATGTCATACCCTGTGACGACCTCTGCCGATGCACTTGACGCATACAGGGCTGCGTACATCTCGTTGTAGGGGCTTCTTGTATTATCCCATACTTTCCATTCGTACCCTACTGCATCAGTTCTTTTAACCGACACAAATGCAGGTTTGAATCCCGTGTACACAAAAGGACCATCTGTCGATCCGTTGCCAGCGTAGGTGCCAAACTTACTGAAGCCTTCGACTTCAGCCCAGCAGTAAGCGACGTAGGTTCTTGAATTTCCGTTGATGCCCACATCAGTGCCGATTGAGAACGTGGTGGAAGACCCACCCGTAATCTGGCCGGTACTCGCCGATGCAGCCTCAGTCTCGTTCAGCTTCATCTTCTCGGTGAACGCGGTGACGCCATGCTCCCAGTTGGAGATAAGGGAGTGATCGCCATTGCTGCGAGGCATAACGAGGACTACGCTGGGCGTGACGCCTAGGCCATGACCAACTGTAGCCGCAGAGCCGGTTCCCGTGTAGGTTGACATGCTGAAGCCAGCCGTGGTGTTGACAGAGGTTGCGGTTGTATTGATGCTGCCGTCAGTATTACTGCTGCCAGCGCCGTTTGCTAGCCACTGCCATGCGACGTAGGTGGATGTATTGGTGTTATAGTTGGTGTCGGAGCCGACTGTGAAACCGGCGGTATCGAAGGTCGTCAGACCCTCTGCAATGGTAGTCTCCGCAAGGTTGCTGTCCGAGTTGAGTTCATTGGTGACGCCACGAACGGCATCCGTCATCACATGCTCTGTAGCACCGGAGCGGGACTTGATCCACACAAGGTCAGGCTGGAACGTGCTGTTCCCACTCTGGGATACTACCTTGCCGCCAGAGCCGATGGCCGTGCCGTTGCCCGTATAGAGCGTCGTCTGGAAGTGGGCCGAGGGGTCCGCGATGGCGGGGTCTGGTAGTGACGCCGTGGACCACCCATTGAAATCCGTGGGTGCGGTATAAGTGAATGCCGACTGACCGAAGTTGAATGTCATGGCGGTGCTTGTGAACACCCCAAACCACGGTGTTATCGGGTAACCTGATCGTGCTGACCATGTACCTGTTGGCGATGTTCCTGCTCCGGGGTCACCGGAATTATACCAAGTACCATTAACGCCAACCCAGAACTTCATCGTGTCTACGTCAATAGCCATCATGACGACATCATTAAGGGCATATAAGGTGGGTCCGGTATCAGTAGTGCCGTCACCTATACGGACGCCCTGTCCCGCTGCACCAACGCCACGGTAGTAAGTCGTATCGGGGTCTGATTCTTCTTCTAGGTGATCGTTTCCCCCCACACCAGTCATCCACCCTGCTAGGGCGTAACTACCGGCGGTGGGGACGAACTCGTAGTACCATTTGCCGCTCGTAGCGAACATGGTCCCCCTGCCGTGATACCACCCGCCCCCGGCAGTAACATCTAGGTTACCGTCCGAAAGGGTTGCAGAGGCGTGTTTATCAATAGGCGAGAGGGTACAGAAGTTATCAGTCGGCGTATCTAGCATCTGATCCGCCACAGCCAGTCCACTGCTGGTAAAGTCGTTGCCATTTCCGCTGTCGTCAGCACCTAGATCAGCACTGTCAGCACCTGTGATGTAGAAGCCGTTGGTTCCGTAGCTGCCTGTGTATGCCTTGGGTATCCACACGCCGTCGCTGTTGGTTTCACCGAAGCTGGTTGGGGCTAGACTGCTGCCATCGACATGGTGTATTTCGGAGAGGTAGCCGTCCAAATACTGCAATGCACCACCCAGTTTTCCGATACTGTGTTCGCCGGTGTTGTTGAAAGCAGTGTCAAAGTTCAGCGTAGGGTTTGTATCCGTTCCAAAGTCAGTAACCTCTGAACCGTTTATGTAAAGACGCAGACGATCACCAGCAGTTGCATTAGTTGTATCAACTCGCAGCACTACATGCATCCAAGCACCGGGATCACGGAAAAGCTGAGTAGTAACGATGCGATAGTTTGATCCGCTAGTGTTAAATCCTAACGTGTTGGCACTAAGAAACATTAACCAATCATCGCCACCGGCTGAGAATATCGGTGCGTTTGCACTTGTTATGTTTGCCCGTTTTACCCAACAACTAAAGGTAAATGTTTTGCGATTGCCTGCACTAGCAGGTGTGCGATACAGGTAAGCAGAATCGTCATCATTAAACCGGGTGGATTGGTCAATGGTGTAAGCACCGCCAGCGCAAGAGGCCCCAATACGGGGAGTATCGAATAAAGGCATATTGAATATCCTTGAAGAAAGAGTGGGGGACAGCGAGGGGGCCATCCCCCGGTTATTCCTTAGGCTACCGCCAGTGTCACACAGGCGTGGCATTCGGTTGCGGACTTCCAGACATAATCCAGACGGTCCACGGTGCCCGCAGCCGTGCTTAGTACAGGCGCAGTGCCCGCAGCGAACTTCCAGTAGGTGCCATACGACAGCGTCCTGCTTCCTGTACCATCCTGCGTAATGAAGATGGAACCGGACTGACCAGCCACAGGCGTTGTGCCGTTGGCTAGGGTGGCGTTATGTGCCAGCGTCAGGGAGAAGTAGTTGTTGTCGGCCCACACAGGGGTCACCGTGGTGCCACTTGTGAGCGCCGTCACGGAGCCACGCTGGGCGACAGTGAAGGTATTCGACACATCGTTCTTCGTAGTGTCGGCATCGTAGCCCTGAAGCGTTACACCAATGTCAGCATCCTTGAGGATGGTGGCGTCGTATGCCTCGTAGTCCACACCAGCTTCCATGTTCAGGTTGGCCTTGAAGGTGGCCTCAGTGAACTCGGTGCCGTTGTTGGCTGCGACGACATCGCCGTTCGAGATGGTGATCCACGAGGTGGTCCCCTGATCATACACCCGCATATTGTTCGCGGTTGTGTTGAAGTAGAGCGCACCATCGAGCAGAGCGTTACCGTCGTTGTCGAGCGTCGGGTCCGAAGCCTTGGAACCGAGGTAGCGGTCATCGAAGCTGTCCACATAGGCGGCAACCGTGACCACATCAGCGTTCGTCAGAACAACGTCAGCGTTGGTCGATACAACGTCGGCATTCGTGAGAACAAGATCAGCAGCCGCAGCGGCAGCAGATACACCAGCATTCGTCTCGGACACAGCGGCGCTTGCTGCACTCGCGGCGGCGGCGGCACCGGCTGCGGCGACTGTAGCTGTGTCAGCGTCATCCACATACTTCTTGGTGGCTGCATCCTGATCCAGTGTGGGATCAACGACGTTGACGATCTTCTTCGTCTCCGCGTCCCACGTCAGGCTTGTGGCTGAATCAAGCTGCATCGCATCAGCCGAGTCATCGAAGGATTCCTGTGCGACGTACAGCAGTTGCGTGACCACGTTATCGAGATCAGTCTCTCCGAGGACGCTGCCGTCCACGAAGTCCACCACCGCAGTTGTCACCGGGGTTGTACGTTTGATTTTAATAGAAGCAGATACCGCAGGGTTACCTGAGGTGATCTGAACGGATGAGGTCGTCGGCATTGTGAATGCTTCGGTAGTCCCATCCACGGTCACACTGAGGTGACTCGTTTCGAGGTACGGGAAGCTGAACGTGAACGTGTCAGTCGCTCCAGTACCTACTTTGATTTCATATGAGTATGCCATTCGGTCCTCTCCGATTGACCCCTCCCATGCACTACTGCACAGGAAGGGTCACAGGTTTATTTATTTAAGATCGCGTCGAGGCCCTTCCGGGACTGCCGCTTGGCGTTGCGTTCATCTATCTCCAAGGATTTAGCAAGATCACGGAACCCACTCTCCTTCAACAGACGACGCTGCGCTCTATCAATGAACGACCGGCGGATGTCTTGGAGTTTCTCTACCTTCTTATTCTCAGAGAAGGCAGCATTGGGATCAGGACGGCGGTTGTAGTTGTGAGAGTTGATCTCACGCTCCAGCCGCTGCTTCAGGGTTTCCCCTCGTCCATTCGTGGTGGTCCCCATGAGTTCCAGAAGACGATCATAGGCGGACTGCCCTTTATCGTTCTCCCACTCCGTGAGGTCCACGTTGCCCTGCTTCTCGGGAAGATCAGTGAACAGACCCTGCTGACGAAGTTCACCCAGACGGGCCACTTCGTTACGAACCGGGTCATTCGTCTTCTCTGCTGCTGCGAACGGGTTTATAGCCGTCCACGCTCCACTGCCATCCTTGAACATCTTCTCCCCGAGGTAATCCCTCCGGGCTTCAACGTCCTTAGAGTAGCCGGGGATGCGGGCCATAACCGCGTCCATGATGCTTCTGACCTCTTTGATCTCGTCATCATTGGTATACATCTGCATGTACGACGGGATGTAGGCAGCAACGCGACGGTTCAACGACAGTTCAACCATCTTCTCCTTGTTCATCTGACCACGGGCTATCAGGCCCAGCACCTCAGTCAGACCTTGGAGATACGACTTACCAGCGATGTTGGACACGAACGCAGTGCCACCGGCACCAGCACGTCTCCACAGCATTTCACCCAAGCCGATGCTCATGTTAGCAGCCAGCTTGTCACGCTCCTCGTCGCTGATCTTACCGGAGATTTCCCAGTAATCAGCAGCCATACCAAGGATGGACGCGAAGGGGTCCATACGGTGGTAGCTGAAGGTTTCACCGCCAACGGTCATTGAGTACGGGCGATTACCAGCAGCCATCCATTCCTTACGGGCCTGAGGGTCCGAGGGACCTCCACCAGTGATGTGACCTTCTGCGGCCAGCATAGCTGCACCAGCGAACATCACACCGCCTGTGGATGCCTTACCGACAGCCATAGCGCGCTTCTCACCACCCGCAGCGATATCATCCCAGAACTGCTTCCGGGTCATCGCTAGTGGCCCTGACATATCCCACACTTGACGCATGAGGTTAGCCGGGGTGCGGATGAAGGGGGCAACGGTGCCCCTCAGGAGAGGGTGCTTGATCACCATCTTGTGGATTGACTCAGATAACGTAGGCCCTCCTGTCCAAGTGTTAGCCTTCAGTTCATTCGTGAAGGTGGCCTCTTGTGCAGACCGGAGTGCTGGGTTGTTAGTACCCGCACCGGCTTCATCGAACTGCCGGGAGAAGTAGTTAGTCACTTCATCGGCGTACTTGGTAGACTTAGGATCGAGGCCCTGATGTAGGGCGCGACGGTGGGCCTGTGCATGGACGTGTCCACGATACTGAAGCTGCTTGAAGAACTCATCTTCAGCCATCAGGAACCTAGAAGGCATACGGACGAACTTACCGAAGGCGTTGATCGCTAGATCGAAGGAGGCATTGATATCGCCTTCCATAACCTTCTGCCAATTCGCCCCGGACAGGGAGCCATCACCAGCGGTGATAGCGTGTCTCTGGGCACCATCCTGAACCCTATGGGCGTTATCTAGGATGTTGGTTTCCATGCGCCATGCTTTCCCGGCCAACTCGAAGGAGTCGAACAGGGCAAGCCTCATTCCGTTGTACTGAGAGAACCCTTCTATCATCATCTCCTTCTGGCCTGTCATGGCACCACCCACGATCTTCTGAGCGGGGCGAAGGGCCACGTTGACGAGGTTCGAGGACATATTGACCACATGGGTCTTCACACCCGACAGGATGCCAGAGATGAAGAACTCGTTGTGGACATCAATGACCTTACGCACGAGGGTGCTATTAGCCATCTTGCTGATGTCACGGGTGACACCACCTGTGGAGCGGATGCGGCGGGCGAGTACGCCAACTGCTTCACGGCCACCTACGTCAGTGATGGCTTCCTCAATCGCTTTCGGATCGAGAACATCAGCGGTACGGATGCGACCAGCGGAGGTCATGCGGGCTGCGGAGGTTTGGGCACCCTTCACCATCCGAGTGAACTCCGTGAGGAGATCAACGCGGCGAAGGAGTTCAGCCTCATCAGCCGAGGACGCCATGCCATTGTCCACCTTAACGGACAACTCGTAGACTTCACGGGCCAGCGACTGTGACATCTGCTTGGCAGCGATCAGGCGGGCCGTCATCTTCTTCGCATCATCAGCGAACTGTGCCAGCGGCTTCATGACTTCATCGACGCCCTTGGCACCAATGTCATCAGCCAGCTTTGCAGCGAGTGTAGATGTCTGCTCGAAGGATTGAACTCCACCTGTAACGTCATCGAGGGCACCGTGGATGGTGTCAGTCAATGTTGACCATGCGCCTTGAGTGGTCTCTGCGCTGTCCATTTTCGACCAGTTGAGGGTTCCCTCAGGCATAGCCGGTAGGTCAGCACCAAAGTCTCCACCCTTGTAGGCGTTCCTGAGATTAGCGAGGAACTCCTGCTGGGAGGTGGGATCGAGGTGTACTGACTGCCTAGGAGCAGCAGGAGCAGCTTCAGCGGCCTCGTCAGCGGCCTTAGGAGCAGCCTCTGCTACCTCATCGGCGGCAGGAGCAGCGTCATCAGCGGCCTTCGGGGCAACCTCTGCTACCTCATCGGTAGATCGACCGGCTGCGGCGGCGGCGGCATCAACCTCTTCATCAGCTTCCTTCACTGCGAGGGCGAGTTCGTCCGGGTCAACTTTGCCCCCTCGGATACCTTTGACCGCCTTGAAGACAAGCTGGGCCGTCTTCACTAGGGCGGCACCTTCGAGTGCAGCTAAGAACTTCTTCTCGGCCTCACTCTTACCATCGGAGGCGAGGTAGTCGAGGATTGGGCCTTCGAGGGACGGGTAGGATTCAATGAGACCTGTGGCGGTCATATTGGTAAGGGTTGTGTCGTCCTCGTTCGTAACTACGAAGTCGGCTAGTGCGCCCGTGCCTACAGCGCCGAGGCCCTGTTGGAGCATCTTAATCTTACCGGCACCAACTGCGGCACCGACATACTTCGTGATCGTCCGAGTGACCTCACCCGCTGCGCCATCCACCTTAACCTTAGGGAACATATTGGCGAGAGTGTGAAACCCACGCGCTTGAGCCGGGAGGATGGGCTGGAGGACATCACCAGCGAAATCCACGGTGCCTTGAGCGATATCAAGAACACCAGCCGCCATAGCGTTCTGCACCTGTCCGGGAATTAGGCGCTTGCCTTCATCCTCGCGGGGCTGGGAGTTCGCACGGAGTTGATCTTGGTAGGTGTTCCATACTTGTTCACGCTCGTCACCGGGCGCGAAGATAGGCGCACCACCACCCCACTGCTGTTGGAGACCTTCGATCACTGCCCGCGCTTGCGGGTTCTGCATGATCTCGGGGCCAACATTAACGGTTACATCCGCTTCGGAGCCATCGTGCTCTGCTTGTTGTACTGTGACGTTAGGAGAGGAGGTTTCACCTTCGGCACCCGTCGCAACAGGCGCAGCCTCGGGGGCTACCACGGGGGGCTGTTCGGCCTCCTCGTCAAACTGGTCATAGATGTTAGCCATTGTTAATCCTTATTGTGCGGCGAACGCCTTTGCGGCGGCACCGGGTCCGTATTTAGCATCGAACTCCTGATAGGTATGAGGGTTCGACTTGAGGTGCTGTATCGCGTCAGCGTTCGGTTCTGGGCTATTCTGACGGCTCTGAGCGACCCTCTTGGAGCCTTCCGCGAGATCAGGGTTGTAGTAGGATGCCATCGACTGAGCCTTGGCCCGCATTTCCGTGAGGAACTCGTGCATACCTCTGTCGCTGTTCTCAGGGTTCTGCCGCCACTTCCACGCTAGGTCGAAGAGTTCGGAGACACCAAGTTCAGCATCAAGGCCACTGGCCCCATACTCACCATCCTCACTCCCTGCGATGCCTTTACGGAGGCCCTTGATGATGGCCTTCCAGCGGTCGTCTTGGAAGTAGGGATCAGCCTTGGACTCAGAGATGCGCCTCTGGTCATCCCATAGGTTCATCAGGCTGCTCGATGTGATCTGTCCTGCATTGAATGCGGCAGTCAATCGTCGAGCGTCGAAGCCCTTGCCTTGGATGTTGATGTCCCGGACAAGTGTAGCGAGTGCATTAGGGTCATCCGAGGTAGCCTCGTTGCCCTTAATGATGGAGTTCTGGAGGCTGTTCATACGAGCCGCAGCACCGGGGTCCAACTTAGCGAGGGACTTGAACGTAGGATCGTTCTGCCAGTTCTTCGTTGGGTTAGCCAAGATGGCAGTAGCGAGGTAATCCTCATGAGACCGCACGGCGTTCTTTCTGCCGTACTCATCTGTCTGCTTCTGCCACTGGTCGCGGGTATGTGTCTGCTGTTCAGCAGCCCACGGCTTCGTTACATTGTTCCAGTAGTCGTATCGTTCCTGACCCTGCTTGAAGGTAGTCTGGTAGTTCGCTGCCTTCATGATGTTGGTCTTGGCTGCTTCAATCTGACCGGCATACTTCCCGATATCGGATAGCTTACCTGTGCCCGCCTTAACGTGGTTTAGGGCACGGAGGATGGAGGGATCACCCCTCTCCTCTGCCAGTGCGATAATGGACGCAGCGGCCTGATCGTTCAGCTTACCGAAGTCACGGAAGCCACTGCTGGCTGCATTGTCTATGCTGGCATTGATCTGCTCACCGAGGCGCTGGGCTGACCCACTAGGGTCATTAGTCCAATCATCGGTGGACAACGACATGACAGCCGCCTTCGAGGAGGACTGACCCACGGTGGCCTCTAGGCCATCTAGGTATTGCTGCTTCCGCACTCGGGTTTCAGCCGCGATGATGTTCGCCTGTGTCTGTAGTGCCTTTGGCGTGAAGTGATCCTGCACCATCGTCTGGTCAGCATCGTTGACGCCGTTGGTTTTCATCCACTGCTGGGTGAACTCATTGGCCCACTGGGAGACGGTGTTCGGGTCCTCGCTGTCGAAGATACTACGGGAGACGCCCTTCGCATCGGTGAACTGCGGGTTGTCTATCACGGCGGCGTTCAGGGCTGCACCGAAGTTGATTGCAGAACCTTCGAGGTGGGCACGTTCAAATCCACGGCGGACGTGGGGGTTTGATGCTGCCAGTTCCTCGTACTTGTCAGGGTCAGCCTTCTTCACCCGGTCGAGCATGTCGTTCCATGTCTCGCGGTTCTCATTGAGGGCGTACCCGAAGGCATCTCGTTCCTCAACGAAGTCTTTATGTTCCTGCTGGAAGAAAGCATCCAGCTTCGGGTTGATCGCTTTCAGAGCATCCGCGATGCCACCGAGTGCGTCAGCCCGTGAACCGTCCGGCTTCGGCACATAAGGTGCCTCAGGGCGGGCATAGGTGTCCACCGGACGGGCAACCGGGGTAATCGTTTTGGTAGGGAGACGGGCCATCACGGGCACTCCTATGGGTTATTTTTTCTTTTTCGTGCCATACTTGCCGTAAGCACTCACGGCTCCACCAGCAAACTGTAGTCCAGCGCCGATTAGGGACGGCTGGGACACAGGTTCGGGGATATATGGTTGGACGCTATTGCCACGATCTTCTGCCTTGGCGCGGAAGCCTTTAATGGTCTGCTGGGCCTGTTGGCCGTCCAGTTCCATCTGGAGGGACGAACGGTCACGGTATCCAGCTTCCTGACGGTAGAAGTCGGCGGTCAGGAGTTCCATAGACACACCAGCGGCCTCACTATTTGCGGCCAACTTCCCTACCTCTCGGATGCGTTCCGCCTGTAGGTCTTGTGTCTCTTGGCTAGAGGCAACCTCTTTCTCCACCATCTGCTGCTGAACGCCAGCGGCTTCTTCAATGTAGGCTGAGTTGGCTCTGCGGGCGTTCTCTTGGCGATACTGTTCCTGTGCTGCTGCCTGTCGGTTCTGGTAGTCCTGCTGGTCAGACGCCTGTTGGGACTGCTGCATATAGGACATTCCAGCCTGTGCGGCGCTCATCGCGAGAGAGGCATACAGCATGGTCGATGTTGATACTGGTTCACACATCTCTGATCCTCACAAATTCTATGAATGTTCGGCGCTCCACACCGAAGTGAAGATGCCTGTGAATGAAGATGAACCCCATAGCTTGGAGCCACTTGATGTGGACTAGGTTTCGTTCATCGACGTAATTGAATAGAACCGGGTAGATATCATTTACACTCTCCACCCATGCGCGGCTCTCTCGCATGAATAGCTTGGGGTGCTTTAGAATCTGGGGTGATGCCATAGCCCATACGGACGCCAAGTCGGGGTCCGATGTTTCCACAACCCCGAAGATACCCACCGGGGTATCATCATCAGGGTCCACCATCGTGTATGTGGCGGTTCCCATGTGGAGGCTGTGGAGAAGGGACTGCAACGGGTCGTTTCCCGAAGCAGCCCTTATCTCACTTAAATCAGCTTCCCGTAGTCTAGGGGCTAGGTACTCGGCATCCTCCACTGTGGAAGGACGGTAGTGAGGCATGAAGTTATATTCTCCTGCTCCGCGTTGAGTACATGCCCTCCCATCCTGCCGATACGAAGCGGCAAGGGAGGAAGGAATCGTTCTTGAGTTCTAGGACGAACCTGTCAGCTTTCGACATAACAGGGACCTTGAACACTCCACTGCCCAGCGTGGCCTCACCGAGGACAGCACTGGTGGCACCGAGGATGTTTCCGGTGTACTTGTAGGTCTGTAGGGAGCGACCTGTGGGGGTACACTCGACCTCGAAGTATCCACTGGTGTCATACTGGAGTTCCCAGAACTTGATCTGGAGACGCCCCGCTGAGACGACAGACTTGCCTCCCCCGGACTCCTCCTTGAGGGTCGGGTTGGAGAACCTGTAGGTCATCTCGTATGTCTGCCCCAGCCACACCGGAGTGGTGCTGTAGTCGCCTGTAGCGGTCACTGAGGTGCCACTGCCGCCCGTCTGGAGTTTCGTACCAACGGGGAGCGTGGTTGTATCAGGGGACGTATAAGGGCGTACCACGGCAACCATAGTGCCGTCTGAGGAGTACGGGAGGGTCCATGTGGTGAGGTTCGTACCAGCATCGTAGGCAACGGACACATCAGCGTGAGCCTCAGAGACCTTGCGATCCAACAGGAACTCAAACGTCCCATAGGGATCAACGCGCCCCGGCTCCACACCCATCTTCTCTAGGTACACCGCATCGGGGTACTGAACGAGGAAGTAGGCATCTGTGCCTATGAAGTCCACGTTGAGGATGGTGGCGTTGGCCGAGAACTGGAAATAGTTCCACGCCGACTGTAGCTTCTCGTTGCCCGTCCAGTAGTATTTATAGACGAACACCCGGTTCGGGTAATCAGACGAGAGGGCCACCAGCATATCCTCATTGGTGGCAACGGCCAGCTTGAAGATGTTAGGCGGAAGGTACTTCGGAACGTGGGCCGTAATGTCGGCTGCATCGTTCTCACTACCTAGGTCACCCGCACTGAAATACTCGCGGACACCTGAGTAGCTACCCTTGTCGGTAACGAAGTAGACAGTACGACCAGCGCCCACAGGCTTAACGCCGGGGTCACTCTCGAACTCTGTCAGGACCTTCACTTCCTTCAGGCCGGTGCTGTCGTTCTTCTCTAGGGAGAACTGCGTCTGGTCCGAGAACAGTAGGACCTGTTCGTTGAACGGGACTGCGTAGTTCAGGATAGACACCTTGGTATGCGAGGCGGCTGTATCAACCACATCACTCTCCACCACGGTTGTCACGGTGGACACGAAGAAGGTGAAGAACTCGCCGGACCTCGATTGGATCACATTGTCATCCGCCAGAAAGGACAGGCGATTATCCTCGAAGAAGATATCGTTGATGCCTTTGCCAATGAAGGACGGGTTTGGTGCGCTCTCTAGGTCACCAACCGTGCGATCATTCCAAGTCACTTCGGAGAACGTAAAGTCGCCACCGGGGTTTCGGATCAACTGGTGAGGCATCGTGGCCCCGTTGATTTGATACTCGATGCCGGGGGCAACGGTCTCAACCCATACACCCTCATCGAAGGTGGAGTTGTCGTTGTTGGTCTCGAACTTCACATAGTAGTTATCGAAGTCTGAGGTGTTATCACCCTTGACCTCTAGGATGTACCCATCAGGGGCAATCGTGGGGAGGTCAGAGAACCGCTGGACGACATCAGTAGCGACACGCATCTGGGTATTACTGCGACTATCTCGTATCTGGCAATCGAACGTGGACGCATCATCCTTCTGAATCCATATGGTGGAGGACGATTGGGTCACCGTGAACCCCTCAGGGCCGTGGTAGTCCCACGTTACGGTTCCATCAGTGATGCTTGTGCCGGTCCCTGTGGGGCCACCAGAGGCAGCAGAGGTGCCAGCCACGGTGCATATGTAAGCCGTACCAGCCCCATTGTGTCGGAGATCGTTGACGCCATATGCGGTGGAGCCAGCCCAAGCGGAAGGGTTTAGCTGCGCGTTAAGGTCGGACACCAGATCATCTGCGATGGTGGTCGTCTTGAGGGACCCCGTGGAGCCTGTGGAGTACGAGGCTTTCTCGAAGCCGTCGATGTCGATGAAGTAATCTGTCTCGTAGTTGGCGACCTTCACGAACACGATAGCTTCACTGCCACGGCTAGTACTTAGCGTGGTTTCCATAGCGGCTGTGGTGCCGGTGTTAGCGATGAAGGTGTAGTCAGATACCGACAGCGTCTTGAAATCGTTCACCGGGTCAGTGGCGGTTAGGTACGCCTTGCCGTCCGGGAAGTTCACCGTCTTCTCAGTACCCCCAAGATCGTAGACCTTGAGGTCACCGTTGGTGATGATAACCTGATACCGCTCGTTGATGTCGCGGTTGATCGTATGGACGTGGGCAGCACCCAGCGTCCCCGTGGATATCTTGGTAACGTGCTGCGTTGGGGGACGCTTAGTCAGCCCCTCGACCACACTCGGGAATGCGTTGATCTGCACCTCACCCTGCGAGGGGTTACGGAGTGCTGATGGCTGCTGGCTGATCCCGTTAATCAGGTTAGGGATGGATGTAGAGATCACACGAGAAGCCATGACTGTTACCTCCGAAGTAAGATGGCGATAGGATCACCGCTGTCGAACAGGGTGGAATCTGAGTTGTCTGTCTGGGTGGCGACTAGGGTGGCCCGCGCACGGGCTTCCTCCTGACCTGTGAAGGTATGGAGATCACCAGATGACACCAGACGATCTTGGAACACACGGGCTGCGCGGGTGGTAATGTATCTACGCGCTGCCTCAGGCATATCCTCAAACGAAAGGCCGATAATCATGTCCACATAGACAGCATCGGTGAATACGAAGGTGTGCCCCGTCCGGTCATAGAGACGGTTGCCCCGCTGCGTCACATCCAAGATGGGATGGTGAGTGCGGTTGGCGTCCACGGACAGGCAGTTGGACGGGACTGTGACGTACCCATCGCTATCGAGTGCGAGTGAGTATGCAATCTCGGTATTGAATTGCCACCCCTCGGTCTGAACGTCCTTCGATACTTCTTCCAGAACGCTCTTGGCTATGGAGGCATCAACGATGTTGTCTGTGCTGAGACTATTGACCGGCGCTTCGCCAATGCTTTCGAGGAGGATGTTCACCGCTTCGAGGGATGTCGTGGGGCTTATGTTTGTTAGGGACATTCAAAGAACCTCGGGTGGGAAATTGGGATCAAAAAAAAGGGGAACCCCACGAGAGGGTCCCCCTTAATTCGTATATCAAGACAGCAACTAGGCAGTCTTAATTTCGACGGCGCACTCAGGACGCAGGATGCCGTGACCAACCGAGTACTTACCAACCATCATGTGACCTTGGTACATGATGTGGAAGTCAGGGCCGGACATCTCCATTGCGAGGTCCATCAGCTTAACCGTACCGGCAGCTTCTTTACGCCACACAACCGAGGCCGTGTTCGTGAAGTCACCAATGTAGCTGTTCTGCTCACCAGTCGTCGCAGCAATGACGTTCGTGGACGGCATGTTGTTGGACTTCACGAGAGAAGTACCAGCAACCTTGAAGATTTCGCCGTCAGCATAGACGCCACTTCCACCCCAATCCTTGTTCAGGAGTTTGGTGGTCTGCGCCAGTAGGTAATACTGAGCAGGAGCAACCGCAGCATAACGCTCACCCTCTGGAACGTCTTTCTCGTCCAGAATCTGGTTGGCGTCGAAGATTGCGCCGGCGAGGATTTCGCCGTCAGTCTTCGCGGAAGCGTTCGTGACCGAGCCACCGCCGTTGCCCGAAGCAACAGTCGCGGACGCACGAGCAGCGAGAACGAGGGTACGGCCAATGCGCGTATCCATTTCTTTCGCCAGAGCAACACCGAGTTCGTTCGAGTAGATCGAGCGGACATCGTAGTGGTTCTTGGCTTCTTCCAGATCGTAGATGAACACGTCAGCAATCAGCAGATCATCAATCTTGATCGTGCGCTGGTTGTGTTCGATCTGGTTGCTACCAACGATGGGCGTTCCAGCGGTGTGATAGCGGGCAGTAGCTTTCCACGTTGCCGGGAAATTCGCGGACTTGCCTGAGGAGATCGTACGCATGAGGTGCTTGTCAGCGAAGACAACGCTTTCCTCGAACGCGGTCAGGACTTCACCAGCAAACTGCTCCTCGAAGAGGGCATTGTCGGCGGTCCAGTTGGTGAGTGCGGCGGCATCCGCTACACCAAGGTTTGAAATTGTGGCATTAGCCATTAGAGCAATCCTTATTGAAGGGTTAAAAAGTAGTGGTGATTGCTCCCTCGTTGTTCCTCACGCTTCACGCTCAAGGTGTCCGACGCATCGGGCTTGGGTTTCCTGTGGGTCAATCATGGGAACTTAGAGCCGCCTAAAAAGGTCAGCACTCTAATAAAAAAGCGGGAGGGGGAGATGCCTCTTTGTGAGCGGGCTTCTTCTACCCCTCCCTCAGTCGCGACTATCGCTTACCGAAGACGTTCGACCGTTGCAGCTTGTTGGCTACGTCCTGTCGGTACGCTTCGTCTTTCTTGTACCGGGGGTCCTTCATCGCTGCTGTTAATTCAGCGGCTGATTGGAACCTATCTCCCGTTACAAGATTTGCTGCCCTACCCCCGAGGAGGTTTGGCTCACTACCCATCTGCTGAGTGAAGCGGTTGTGCATGGCCTCTACGGCCCACATCGCTGACTCCTTGCCGTTCGACACGGCAGCATTGAACGCGGTAGCTTCTTCTTCAGACAGGTTGTTAGCGGCCCAACCCATCATCTTCCCGTACTCGTCATCACCTCCAACGCGATCCTTGATCGCCTTGACTTCGGCTTGACTAGTCACTTCGTTCGCAGCGGTTTTACCAGCCGTGCCCGCGAGGTATGATTCCACCATCGTTCGGGAATAACCCTGCTTCTCAAGGGCTGCATAGGCGTCCTCAGGGAATACCCCTGTAGCATAAAACTCTTCACTTACTGACTTGGCATCCATACCGGCAGCGTCGAATACACGAGCCATCTCTGGGCCATAGGCATCTACCTCATACGCCTTCATCTCATCGGTCTTCTCAGCCGGGAAATGTGCGGTGGGTGCGGGTGCTTCTTCGGACTGCACCTCGGCTTCACCCTTGGGGGCATCAGTGGAACCCAGCTTACCTTCGAGTTCCTTGTAGGCTGCTACGAGGTCATCTTGGGACTTAAACTTGCCAGCGAGTAATTCATCCTGCTGATCCACCACTTCATCTGTAGGGGCTTCAGGACCAGTAACTTCTGACTGGATTATTGTTTCAGACATAATGTCTCCTAGTAATCTTCGCGGATGTTGCCTGACGGGAGTTCATATCGCGCCTTGGCTACGGGTTTGTCCGGCTGGGGGATGACTTCATCAGCTTTACCAATGACGTTCCCCATCGGGGACACCACGGCAATGGCTACATCGTCACCCAACTCGGGCTGCTTGTTCTCCTCCGCGACGACCGGGGTAGCTTCCTCGGCCACCTCCGGTGCTTCTTCCTTCTTTGCAACTGGCTTCTTAACTGCCATCTGGGACTTCTCCTTGTTGCTGCTCTAATGCTTGGGATTCCTGTCCACGTTGGAACATTCCACCCGCCTGTTTCGCTGCCTCAGGCCCAGCCGCAGCCATCATCTGCTGCATCTGTGCTTGTTGCTGCGCTTGCTGCTGTTCGGCTGCAATCTCTTCCTTGGACTTAATAAGTCCGAGAGGATCAATACCATCGGATACCGCCAAGCGGGCGATAGCTTCATCAGTATGGATGAACGCCTGTAGTGCCTCAGGTCCGAGGGATTGTGCTAGGGTTCCGAGGAACGCCACCAGCTTGTTACGGTCATGGCCGCGACCAAGGGCTTCCAAGCCTGTCACAATAGACGGCTTCACGATGTCCTTGGGTAGTTCCGGCAGACGCCCATCGCGGGTCAGCATGTGACGACGGCGGTTGACGTACTTCAACTGGAACTCTTGCGACAGGATGGAGTAGAGACCACCGAGGGTACTCTCCAACTCGCCCGCCATGTACCTGATTTCCTCGGCTGTCACGCGCTCCCCGTTCCGCTGTACTGCGGTGTTCAGGAGGAATGCGAACTCAAGGCGCTGCTCAATACGCTGCATGGCCTCGTAGGCTGTACGGAAATCATGGAACTTCTGTAGCTGCATGACGGACACATCCTCGGCATTACCCTCACGGACTGCGAGGTTAGGTGCCTTAGAGATGGTGTCGCTGCGTGTCACACCATTGGGGTTCACTAGGATGAGAACCTTGGCTGCGGCAGCGGAGCCGTCAACGACCGCCTTGGTCAGTCCTTCGAGGGACTTGAGGTCACCGAGGTATTCCTCGACGTAGCCTCGCCCGTAGTCCTCGCCGTCGATGCGGGAGAAACGAAGGGGTATCCAAGGGCTGGTATCTAGGGGGTGGGAACCCGTGGTGCCGGGAACCTTCTCACCCAAGCACTCCTGATAGACGCGCCACTGGTCACCGTCACGCTTGATGTGGGTGAAGATGTTGATCACCTTGTCACCATTGGTGCGGGTCTTGTAGTCGTCCTTGGTCTGTAGCTTGGCGAGGAACTCAGGTTCGAGAGCCGCAGGGGAGACTTGCTCATGCGTCACCATCTCAATGGGGTTACCCATCGGATCGCGGACGCAGACATAGCGGCCTAGGTGGAACACCCGGACGCCCTTGTCACCCACATAGAGCAGCGCATTGCCACCCACGATGAGATGCTTGAGTGCCTCGAAGATGGCGACACGATCAGAGGAGACTTCGATCTCCTGCATGATGGCCCGCTCGATCTTACCGAGGGCTGTCTCTAGTTCGGTCTTGAGTTCCTCTGAGCCTTCAGCCTCCAGCACGAACTCATCGACGTGAAGCCGGAAGAACGCTGCGTTGGGAGGCAGGAGAGCCATGAGGAGTTTGGATGCGAGGTTGTTGACGCCTCGTGCGCCCACACCCTGATACGGGGTGACGACCTTGGTGACCTTCGTGGTGGTCTCCGAGGGTACTAACATCGGAAGGGTTAGCTTCGCAGCATCCTCGGCACGGCGAAGGTAGGGGGCACGATCCGACTTTAGATGCTGGTAACGGGCCTCTGCCGTTTCATGGGAGGATGGCATATCGCTTCACCTTATTGTGGGATGTTAAGTCCTGAACCGTCAGAACCACCGGGGACGTTAAGGTCGATGCGGAGGGCTTCGGTGCCCTTCGTGTTCGATAGTTTCTTCTGCTGGTCGCCGGTACGCTTCACGCCTTCGTCAACCTTCACAGCGTCCTGACCGGGATCAGGCAGCGGCGGGGGCTTCACAGGCTCCGGGAGTGGTGCCGGGGGTGGCGGTGGGGCTGGCTTTGATGCTCCTATGCACATTGTCTAAGTCTCCATAATGATTTCGTTTTGGCGTTTATACTGCTCCAGTAGGTATCGGATCAGCCGCCGTTCGCCCGCCTTCATCCATATCTCACGCTCATCGTCGCGGGGATTGGGGGACATCTCAGGGAATTGTTCGTCCAGTACTCGTATCAACGGCTCTGGGATAGCCGGAACTTTTATATCGCTCATATTTGAACCGCCTTCAAAGGGTGCAACTTAATTAGGAAAAAACAGAGGAACCCGAAGGTTCCCCTGCCTTATCAGATAGTTAGAGGGTGCCGCCCCCTCCACGACGCATGATCGTCGCTTCGCAGGGGTCGGGAGGTTAATCATGTGCCTCCCTCCAGCCTATCCATCCGTCGACGGGTCACCGGCAGCGGCGTGGCATTCTAACTATTCACAGGTCTTGATCCCGGTTTCCGGGTCGATGAAGCAAGCCTCACCGTCTGGTTCCTGCTGCTTGTCGTCGTTCGAGTTCAGGATACCGAAACGCTTACCCGCAGCACGGAACGTGGTGATGCCTTTTGCACCGCCCTTCCATGCGTCGATGTATACGTTCTGGAACTCATCCCACGTCACATCATCACCCACATTGCACGTCTTGGAGACGGCGCTGTCGATGTACTTCTGTGCTGTCAGGAGGACACCGAGGTGATCCTGAACGGAGATGTCATCAGCCCTTCGTCCATACGTCTTGAACTTACGGACACCGTAGTCCTCGATCTCCACAACCACGGGGCCATCCTCAGTCTGGATGGTACGCATGGTGGAGTATGCGAACACCGGCTCGATGCCGCTGGACACATTATCCGCACACAGGGAGATCGTCCCAGTGGGTGCAATGGATAGGAGGTGGGAGTTACGGATGCCATAGGAGGCGATGCCTTCTTGGATGTGAGTAGGCAGTGTGGCTACGAACCCGCTGTCCTGATACTCAGTGCCATACAGGGGGAACGGCCCCTTCTCCACCGCAAGCGATATGGAGGATTGGTATGCAGTATCCCTGAGGATCGTGAGGACTTCCTCGGTGAACTTCAGGAACTGCGGGGACCCATAAGGATACCCTAGGGCCTCGCCAGCATTAGCCAGCCCGGTGACACCTAGGCCCATCCGCCGCTTGTCCTTGGCTTCCTTCTCCTGATCTGGCAGGGGGTAGGTTGCCCGGTCCACGATGTTGTCCATAGCACGGACTACATGGGGGATATCACTGCGGAACTGCATGTCGTTAAATGTAGGTGCTAGTGCGCCAGAGCCTGTGCGCTCGACGCTGACGTACTTCGCTAGGTTAAAGGAACCCAACAGACAGGCACCGCTCGGCGGGAGGGGTTGCTCCGCGCATGGATTGGTAGCCGCGATGGTCTCGCAGTAGTGGAGGTTGTTGTCGTCGTTGATCCGGTCGAGGAACAGGACGCCGGGTTCTGCCCAATCGTATGTCCCACGCATGATCTCCTCCCACAGCTTCGAGGCGCTGATGGTGTCATACACCCGGCCATTCCACCTGAGATCGAAGGGCTTATCCGCGATCACGGCTTCCATGAACTCGTCGGTGATACCCACGGAGATGTTGAAGGCGGTCAGTGCGTTCGAGTTCTGCTTGGCGTGGATGAACTCTCGGATGTCCGGGTGGTCCACACGGAGGACGCCCATCTGTGCGCCCCGCCTGTTACCAGCAGAGGAGATCGTCTTGCACACCGCATCGAATATCTGCATGAAGGACACGGGGCCACTAGAGGGGGCACCTAGGGATATGATCCGGTCACCCTTAGGACGCAGGGTGGAGAAGTCGTATCCGATACCGCCACCCATACGCATGGTCTGGGCTGCATCAGTAGCAGCCTTCATGATCCCTCCCATGCTGTCATCAATGGTGTCACTGACGAAGCAGTTGTACGGGGTAACCTCACGGGCTGCTCCCATGCAGGACTGCACACGTCCACCCGGCATGAAGCGCATGTCGAGGAGGATAGACTTGAACGCCTTGCGGTGGGCATGGTCGTCCATCAGGGCTGCGGCCACACGGCTCATAGCCTCCTCAAAGTCCTCCCCCTCCTGACGGTATTTGACTGTGTGTGTCTGCTTGGAGATTTCGAGTTCAGGTCCGGCCATCGTTGCCTCCCCGTACTACATCATAGTCACCAGTCTCCGCTGCCGCCTCTAATGCGGTGACGAAGATATCCAACGCTGTCATCAACTGTGCAGCCTGTTCAAGCGACAGGTTGTGGACGCCCTCTAGGATGTTTTCGTCGTCGTAGAAATCCATGTAGATTCCATCGCGGTCGCTGCTGGCACCGAGGACCACAGTCCCGCCATCCCCTATGTCTACATTGATCGTCATAGTACGTCCTCCCCTTGGAGTTGATTGAGGCGCATCTCTGCGTACCTCATGAGTTTCTGGATATCCCTGATCTCACTTTGCTCGATGGTCAGGTCGTCATACTTCTTGGAACCAGCACGGCATCCATACTTGATGACGTTACCCAGCCAGAACGGGAGACCGTTCTTCATGATGAACTCGATAGGCTCGATGGGGTACTGGGTGTAGTGCGCGGGGCGTACCACTAGGTCGTTATTGCTGTCTCCGGTGTCCACAGAATTGGCTCCTTGGTTTTGAAGTTGAAGTCAGAGGCACGGAGTATCCGCGCACACCGGGCCTGAACGAGGGCTTCTTCCTCGCCCAGCTTGGCCTTCTCATAAGCAGCCACTACGGCTCCCCATGTGGGGTCAGCTTCTAGGATGGCCTCGGCCTTCTTGGGTCCAATCCCCGGACAGCCTTTGTAGCCGTCCGTGGAATCCCCCATGAGGGTCTGAAGGAGATGCCAGTAGTCGGCCTCCCTCTCATCCACCTGAACCACGCCCTCATCGGGGTGGGTCATGCGGTAGTAGGAACCGGGGATAGTCTTCATGTCCTTGTCGATGGACACGATGATCTTCTCACCCTTCACGAAGGAGCCGGTTGCCATGATGCCTAGGACATCATCACCCTCCAGCCCGTCGAACATCCTGACCTCGTAATTGTCGATCAGGTGCTGGCGCATGGCGGGAAGGCACAGGGGCTTCCGGGTGTTCTTACGGTTGCTCTTGTAGGTGGGGAGGACATCCTTGCGGAAGTTCCCCTGCCCCGTCAGCGCGATGATAACCTCATCTGCTTCGAGGGATTCACTAAGGGATACCAATTGGTCATCCAGCTTTGCGATACCTTCATCAGCATCTGAGTGCAGGGTCCACAGGCCGTCGCCCCAATCAGTCGCCACTTCGATGGATGCAGCAACTTGGTAGGCGTTTATGTCGCCATCAATAAGTAGAGTTCTGGTCATATCTATGCACCTCTGCATATGTTGAGATAAATGAAATCGCTTCCCCGGCGGTCATATCGAACCACTCGCCCTTACCTCGAACGTCAGCAGCACCCTCATGGATGGCAGCTTCCAGTTCTCTCCGGTTCTCGGAATAGGCAAACGCTTCTAGCTGGTAGTCCCGATAGGGGGATCCGGTGTTGTAGGAGCGGGCACGGTCCACAGGATCAATGGCTGACCCTATCTTCACCCACCCCGGCCACGCAGGGTTCGTTACGATGTAGACGAAACCCTCTGCGACACCAGTGCGGTAGTTGTGAACCGCCTCGATCTCTGACCAGTGACGGGCGCGAACCTCGGCAACAGTCATCTGACCATTGCCGGGGTAGTCAGGGTGGGACGGGTACACCCGCCGCTTCACCCCATCAGCGCAGACCACGGTACGCCGCATCAGGTTGTACTGCTGCTTCGTCTCGGGGTCGTCCTTGTAGTACTTAGTGGGTGTCTGCCCAGTTGTCGCCGACTTTGAACTCCCCATCGAGCGGGCACTCGAATTTGAAATGCGATCCGGCAGTGCGAATAGCGGTAACTGCTCTGCGTCCGATATCATCTGCAAGTTCCTTCTTTGATATGAGTTGGATTTCATCGTGGATGTGGGCGACGTTGGCGTAGTCCTCACCGAAGACATAGCCAGCCTTGCACAGGTCCTGATACAGGAAGACTGTGGCTTGCTTTACTACAAGGCCCCCCGCTGATTGCAGGAGGGTATTCAACGCTGCATGTTCAGATCGGATGTACAGCTTCCTGCCATCCAGCCCTATGAGGTGGCCCTTACGCTGGGCCGTCTCGGACACCTGTTCACGCAACCGCTTGATAGCTGGGGTGGCCTTCAAGAACTTAGACTTGAGGGACTTACCAACCTTACGCTGCTGCTGCGCGGAGCCGTTGGGTTCAACGATGGAGCCAATCTTCTGATCCCCTGCTCCGTAGAGGAAGGCATAGATGAAGGTCTTCGCGTTGTTCCGGGTGGGCAGTCCAGCCGCCTTCTGATTTGCGGTATGGATGTCACCCTCGAGCAGTTCCTTGGTGTAGGCACCGCCGTCGTACCGCGCCATGAAGTGGGCGAGGCATCGCAGTTCCAGCCCGGAGGCATCACAGCCAACTAGGTTGTATCCCTTGGGGGCATGGAATAACTCACGGCACTCCTTCCCAAAGGGGACACCAATGGCTGGCGTCTGGGCTACGTTCGGGCGTTGGTGAGTACAGCGGCCAGTAACGGCACCGTTGGTTATAACGCCACCGTGGATGCGGCCCTTACGTTCCAGCTTGAGCCACGCCTGATTGCCCTCGGCCAGTTGCCCGATGCGCTTGGAGATCATGAGATACTCGTTGAGCAGCTTGGCTTCTGGGTAGGGCATCTTCGACAGGATGGTCTCGTCCACCTTGGGCTTACCCTCTTGGGTAAACTCGGTGGGCTTCCACCCTCTCTCCATCAGCCGTGCCGCGATGTGGTCACGGGAGCCGGGGTTGAACGGGATCATCTTGAACTTCAAGGGTCCGGGCGTGATGTCCTTGGCCTTGAAGCCGTTGGCTAGGGCTTCCTTCTTAGTGTCGAAGGAGATACCGCCAGCGATCCACACGTTGGTCTTCATCTCCCGTTTCTTAGGAGGGAAGGTCGTCTGTAGTTCACCCTCGATCTCATCCCTACGAACAGCCAGTTGGGTGTACAGGGCTTGAGCCTTGTCCACGTCGAAGTGGAACCCGTGCTGTTCTTGGAGGAAGATGATCTCTTGGAAGTCATGCTCCAGTTCAATGGACTGACGGGACCACTTGGACTTCACCACGAGGGACCACAACTTGGCGGTAACCTCTACGTCCTGCACACAGTAGTCGTGCATGGTCTGGTTCCATGAGGCCCACGGGTCCAGCCCTTGTGCCTTCATGTCTGCCGAGTAGTTGTCCTTAGGGAAACCCATGCGGACACCCCATGCTCCCAGCGAGTGGGAACCTATCTGGTTGCCGGGGAGTTCGTACTTGCGCTGGCTCTCAGGCTTGTTGCGGACTGCGAAGTCGCGCTCCTTGAGGTCAGCCCAGACGAGGCGGGAGATGACTAGTGTGTCCAGCACGGTGCCCTGAGGTTTGAACTCGGGGTACACCAGTTGGATAGCGGGGATGTCGAACTTGATGACGTTGTGACCGGCGATGGTGTCGGCCTGTTCGACCATGTCCAGCCCTTCACGAATAGGGGTGTGGCCGGGTTGGTCCGCGAAGGACCATACTTCACCCGTGTCCACATCCTTGATGGCGAGACAGTGGATGGTGTTCATCTGGTCGAGTAACCCGTTCGTCTCGATGTCGAATATCAGCCGGGGCATATGCTTGCTTCCTTTCCATTATTTTCATCTGGTGGTGGCAATGCTCTGCATATGCCTCGGCGTGATCGAGTTCGCGTTGGACCCTCACCAATTCAGTAAGGGCCTCGTCAAGCGAACGGATTGTCTTCTTCATCGTCGGTGGTTCCTATGCACTCTTGCATACGTCCAGTCGCAGGATCGTAGAGAAGGCTGCAAGCCTCCCCGGTATCACCTGAGAACCTGTTCTTGAGAACTCGGACGCACGTTAGGTTGGAGTTGTCAGTGTCCTGCTGGTTACGCTCCAGCCCCAACACCATGTCGGATAACTGTGCGATTGCAGCGGAGCCACGGAGTTGTCCGAGGCTGGTCTGTGCGCCATCCTCGTGCGCCTTTCCTTCGGGGCGTTTGAGGTGGGACACGAGGATGAGGCCAACGCCTGTCTCCTCCACCAGTGACCGTAACTGGGTCATGGTGTTATCAATCAGCCTTCTCTCGTCACCATCTCCGATACCAGAGACCACGATAGACAGGTGATCGAGTACGATCCAACCAGCACCGCAACCTCTGGCAAGGTAACGGATTCGGTTGAGAAGGTTATCACTGTCCATACTACCGAAGTGGTCATAGAGAAAGCACCGGCCAGAGCCGACAGTATTGTCGAAAGCCTCACGGCGTTCCTTCTGTTCATCTTCGTTAAGGTCCTCGTAGTCCCTGATGTCTAGGTGCAGGGGTTTGTTTAACTCGATACCGAGCAACCCTTGGGCTGTCCGGCGTACACTTTCTTCAAGGGCTATGTAGCCTACGGTCTCACCCAAGCGGATGAGGTGGGCGGCTATCTCTCGGCAAGCCAGTGACTTACCAATGCCTGACCCAGCGGTGAACGTAACGAGTTCCCCCTTGCGGAGGCCCATCGTCTTTTCATTGAGGCCATCCCACGGATAGGGAACGCACTCGGTCTTCACGCTGGTGGTCAGTGCATCCCATACTTCCTCACCACCAACGATGCCATCTGGACGGTAGGTCTTGGCACCCCATAGGGCATCCATGAGTTCCTGACCGCGCCCCGCTTGGAGCATGTCGTTGGCATCCTTGAGAGGCAGGGATGCGATCTTCGCCTTACCGGGGGACAGCACCAAGGCCGCGTCCTTCGCAGCGGCGAGGCCGGGTTCATCATTATCGAAGCACAGTACCACTACCTCGAAAGCCTCTAACCAATCTAGCGATTGCCTGAGGTCCTTCTTGGCACCGGCTGCTCCTGACTTGATGGATACCACGGGCCACTTGTTGCCTTGCAACTGGGAGATGGACATGGCGTCCAGTTCCCCCTCAGTCACAACGACACGCTTGCCACTGTCGCGCCACAGGTGCTGTCCCCAGAGGCCCGCAGCTTTCTTATTACCAAGCCACGGGAACTCTTTGTTCTTGAAGCGGAGGTGCTGGGCTACCAGTTCCCCCTCGGGTGTGCGGTACGGTGCGACGTGGACGGGTGAGCCGTTCATCATCGCGTGGCCGTAACCAAACTTGCTGAAGGTTTCCGGCTTGATGCCCCGGATGGCTTTGTCGAATTGCTTGATATCGAGAAGGTCAGACATGGCTACGTTACTCCGTGATGGGGTGGGGCTGGAGGGGACCCCTCCATCGGGAGCGGCATAGGCTTCACATGAGAAGCAATAGGTATGTCCATCGGTGTAGACTGCGTTGGCATCACTGCTTCCGCATTTGGGACACGCTTCGTGAGCGATGAACTCAACGTCGTCCATTTCATCGTGTTCCATGCCTGACCTTTCTCGGGTTGGGATTACTCTGCGTGTAGGTGCAACTTAATTAGCTGCGAGTTGTGAGACCCACGCCTGAACGTCGAACGAGGGGCAGTCCTTCTGGCTGATCTCGTTGTGTCCAATCCATGACGCACCCTCGAACTGAGACGAGAGGAGTGCATGGAGGGAGGCGAGAGATTCATACTGCTCGTCGGTGAAGTTATCCTCGGAGACCTTGAGATCCTCCTCGGATGATCCACCCACTAGGCAGATGCCTACGCTGCGGTTGTTGTAGCCACGAGCGTGTGCGCCGGGGTCCATGAGGGGACGCCCTGTCTGGACAGTGCCGTCTCTAGTGATGACGAAGTGGTATCCACACATGAGGAAACCACGGGCGCGATGCCACTGGTCGATCTCCCGGAACCCGATGTCCATCGAGGGCGGGGTAGCGGCACAGTGGACGACGATGTAGTCGGTGTGCTTACGCATCTATCCACTCCTGTGGTACGCTCTGGGCACCCTTCTTGATCTGGGCTGGGGTAGCGGCCTTCGCATACTTGAAGCCGTGCTTCTCACACCACATCGCATAGGTCGTCTTGCTCTGCTTGGAGATACGGCTGTTGGGGTTGTTGAATAGGAATCGAATATCGAGGGAGGGGTGCTGCTCCTTGATGAGCAGATGCTTCTGCCGGTCGGCAGTAACGAAGCGCCCCTTGGTCTCGATGATGACGCCGTTGGGTAGGGCGAAGTCGGGGGTGTACTTACTCACCCGCTGTGGCTTGATGTACTGGATCACGTCTTCCTTCGCTTCATAGCGAAAAGGAACCCCCCGTGAGGAGAGTTCCTTTGCAATCACATCTTCCAAGCCTGACCTGAACCCGTGCTTTAGTCCGGGATTAGGTGAACGGGTCTTCATCATCCCCACCAGCTTCGGTTTCAACTGCGTCCGACTCAGTAGCTTCCGCCACATCATCGTCGTCCTCATCATCATCAGCGGCTACGAAGCCACCGTCTTCAGCACCGAAGCCGAAGGATGAGGCACTGGCAGACGTTCCACCGGATACCAGTTCGATGATCTGGACTGCGTTCAGCCCCAGCTTCACCGAGGCACCAACCTGTGGGGTTGGGCTGTACGGGATGATCTCGAAGTTGATCTTCCCAACAGTGCCACCCCAGATGGCCGGGGCGTCTGTCAGGGGTGTACCCTGTGCGTCGAAGATGGCGGGCTTGCGTGTCCACGCCTTGCCTGTGCGGCGGTTCACACCACTGGCTTTCATCGTGAACTTGACCTCGACCTCGCCGGTCGGCTCACCGTCCTCGTCCTCAACATCGGCATACGGGAGGTACTTGGTCTCCCACTTCTTAGCCTTCGCCGGGGTTTCTGCCTTATCCTGCGCGAACGCGAGGGACGCAGCAGCGGCCTCATCAATAGCGTCGATGAGTTCCTGCACACCCTTGTCGGTGGGGTTCATGACGACCTTTACGGAGTACTCGCCTTCTTCCTTGAACTTCGTGTCCGGCTCGTTGAGGCGCGGCCACTTGAACGTACCCTTCGGTGAAGTCATCGTTGGGTTCTTCTTGAACTTGTCAGCCATTGCTGGTTCTCCTAGTGAATATACTTGAGGGCCTCGTACACGGCGTTGATGCTGACCCCTGCTTCCGACAGTAGGGTGACCGTTATTGGGTCGAGGGGTTCGCCTTGTTCGAGGTATGTGATGGCTACGTCGATCATCAGATCGAGTTCAGCCGGGTCGAATTTCAGAGGGCCGATACGTCAATCCCCCTGATCACCATTGCGGTGTGGAGATCGACGGGTGACGGTTCCATATCGAGGTAGAGTTCGATGAGTGCATCGCGAGGCCAGACCTCCTCATCGAAGAAGTCCACCATCTCGGGATCGTTCCCGTCGAACCAACTCACAGTTCCATCTCCATGTACTGGGCGACGGCTGCGAACTCAGGGCGACGACCATCGGCATGGTTCATGATGTTCGTGGTGATGCTGAACATCTCCTGCGGGGTGAGGTTGATGTGATCTGCCAGCAGTAAGAATGCTGACGCCAAGCCCGTCACCTGTTCCTCAGAGGGCAGCTTCTGGAGGGCGTCGATCACAACCATTGAAGCGTTCGCAGCTTTGCGGACGTTCATGTTGGTTAGCTTGTCTCGGTTCATTGGAGTCTCCGGTTGAAACAAAAAAAGTGGGGCCATCCCGAAGGACAGCCCCAGTTGTTCTGATGAGATTTGGAGGAGAGAACACAGGGAATGGTGATCCCCATGTGTAGGTGCAACTTAATTACCTGTGCAGATGTGCATAGGTTTAGGCAAAAAAGAAATCGGACTGCTTCACCTGTTGCAGACAGAGGGAACCCTTGGCCGGAACCGGGGGCACCTCATCGTGACGTTCTTCTGGGAGCATCGCGATGATGCTGTCCCGGAAGGTGTTAAGGACATCGACTTCCTCGTACATCTCCACGAAGGCATGGCGCAGACAGGCACCAAACAACTCAGCGTTGGCAGCGTGAGTGCCGAAGCTGTCATGGATCATGGCGAAGTCCTCGATGTCGTTGTCCCGTGCAGTCGCGACTGACAGCATCAGGTGGGCAGCATCCATAGAGTGGACGAAGTTCGGGCTGACGCTCGACTTCATGCGGCCCTTGTCCACCTCGGTGGTCGCCTCGTGGAGAGTGAGGTAGACCATCGTGTCACCGAGCGTCGTCTTCACCCGGCGGGACTTCATGTTCTGGTAGGTCTGGAGGATGGGCATCCCCACTGGTGTACGCCAGTTGATTGGCAGACCTTCCGAGGCTGCGACCTTGGCACACTGCTGGAGCCAATCCATCGCGGAACGGGCAGCAACCACCACCTCGCCAATGCTCTCCCACACGAGGTTAGACATGTATGTGGTGATCTTGAACCACTCCTTAGGATCGTTGGGGACGACACTCTCCCCCTCGATGGTAGCGTATGGGAAGGAACCCTGTGCGAGGATGGCTTCCTTGATCCACTGCTCCGTATACTCACGGCAGGAGTAGGTGGTGCCCCCGTATGGTAGCACCATCACCTGACGCTTCGTGGATTTCCGCGTGATGCCTAGGTCCAGAAGGGCCTGTGCAGCCGATGCTATCGGTGCATCCTTGCACACATCTGCGGAAATTTTTTCGATCACCAAATCGGCCACCTGTTGGTAGATGTCCGCTGGCTTCTCAGCCGGTACGAGGTTGACGCACTCGCCGCCGCGCTGGTCACGCAGCATGGCACTGAAGTGCTGGATGCCAGAGCATGAACCATCGAGAGCGATAGGCAGGGAGGACACGAAGTCCGCACCCTGTTCGAGGTAGCCCGCCCACTCGTAGCAGAACGCGAGGAACTGCCACGGCTTGTCGGCGTCGGCCCACCACAGGTCGGACATGGGGTCCACTGCGGTGGCTGCGATGCGATCAGAGTTCTTCTCCACCCATTCGATGCGGGCTTCGAGGCTGATCTTATCCTCACCGAAGACGTTGGCACCGTGGATGGCAAGCCAGCCCGGTCCCGTGGTGTCCCCGATACGCATCCCGTTGCCGAAGGTGAGCAGACCCTTGGTCGCATCATCACCTTGCGGGTGGAGGTGAGGCACGGCGTAGACCCGGCCCCGGAAGTCCAACTGGTAGACCATGTAGAACTCTGCTTCCTCGGCAAACATCTCGGCAACCCACAGGGTGCGGTCGAAGGCCAGCCGCTTGGAGAGCATACGGTGGTTCTCGTGGTACTGGATGGAGGCACGGCGCTTCCACTTCTTGTGGACATGCTTGTCCTGCTCGAAGCAGGGGTGCGGTTCACGTTGTACGTGGGCACCCTTGAGTGCAACCGGGCCACCACAGGAGGGGCACGGCACGGAGGCGACGTGTTCCTTGGTGGGGACCCCTCCGATACCCATCGAGGTATCCCAGACCGTCTTCATGACATCGAGGACGGGCTGATTGATCTTCCATGCGGTGCGCTGGAGGGCATTCACCGTCTCGTAGACCATCGGCATCTCGTCCACTCGGTTCGAGAGTTCTTCGAGGTAGCCGTGGTTGCGTGTCTTCACGAGGTTCATGCGGAAGGCCCCGCCATTTTCAGGAGCGGACAGGTAGTAGCCACCGTTGAACGGGGATGTCCAATCACGGGGCTTCGCCACCATCGGGAGCAGCATGGGGGTGAGGAGTTCGCACCGGGAGTTCTTCTTGTCGATCCACTCGGTGAGTGCGGGGGTGGGGACGAGGTAGTTGTTCGTCCGGTTGCGGCGGGTGGCGATGGACTGTATCTGGACGAAGCCGGTAGCCTCGATCACGATGTCGATCATCTTCATGCCAACGTGCAGACGATCAACCTCAGGCCACGCATCCGTGCCTAGGCCCTGTCGGTTGAATGTCATGTTCATGACCGTGCGCTGGTGGCGGTACGAGGTGGAGCCTTTGAGTTTCTTCTGCACATGGCGGAACAAACCCGGCGCTTCGGCATCATACCCCTGATACCGCACCTGATCCTCAATGCGCCCCGCTAGTTGTATCGCGGTGGATTGCAGGAGGCGCTGCCGGGATACACCGTCGATGATATTCCGCAGGGCCAACATCGCTGCGACCTTGGGATCAACCTGTTCGAGGTACTTCACTGCGAGGTGACGACGGCCAGCCTTGCCGGTCTTGGCGTCGGAGATGAACTGCGTGATGGCAGAGGCCACTGCCTCCACCTTGTGGGCAACGAGAGCGACACCGTACTTGGTGGAACTCTCCTGCCCTTTCTCCTTGGCTGCACGGAGGGCTGAGTTGTAGCTGTCCATGCCTAGCTGCATCATCTTCTCTTCTAGTTTGATCTGTCGATCAACAATCGTGGTCATGCTTATCGTTCTCCTATGGGATGGGAACAGGAACACCTAGGTGGTGAACCGGGGGGTGGGGGTTTGCGCCACCTTGTGTAGGTGCAACTTAATTATTTCGGTGAACGGAGGGGGAACGGGGCGCGCTCGTGGAGGGCCATCCCCGCAACATCTCCCGCAACATGTTGCGTTGCGGCGTTTTCTAGTGCAAGGCTGCATAGATAGGAATAAAAAAAGGAGACCGGCCTGTAAGGCGCAGTCTCCTTGGGTTTTCTTTAGCGGTGCAGGGGTGCGCGGCTGACGCTCAACTACCTCAATCTTGAGCGCGGAAGAAAAAACCGCAGAGTTCTGCCGTTTCTCGACGGGCGCTCCCGCAACATGTTGCCCGCGCCGCAACAATTCCCGCAACATTCCCGCAACAATTTGCATGGTGGTGCGACCGGGGAGACTCGAACTCCCACCCCCTTGCGGGGACGACGACCTCAACGTCGCGTGTCTACCAATTCCACCACGGTCGCGCACCGGCATGTACCTATCACCCAACAACAGGGCGTTCAAGTGAAACCACCTTGTCGTCAGGATCATTGTAGTCATCCATCGAGGCGGCTGCGTTGAACAGCGTGGTGGGTGAGAGGTGGGCGTAGTTCATCGTCTGCGTGATGTTGCTATGCCCCAGCCACTGTTGCACCACCGGGAGCGGGATGCCCTGCATCACCATCCGGCTGGCGCATGTGTGACGACAGGTGTAGGTCACGAACTGTGGATCGTCGGACATCCCGAGGTGGTCCCTCACGTTGTCCCATGTGTGGCGCATCCAGCGGTTGTTGAACGGGAACACCAACGCCGTGTTCGAGGTGCTGTCCATCTCGGCCAGCCTCCGGTACACAACCTCGGCGGCGCGGGCTGTCATGGGGACTGATCTATTCTCCCCGTTCTTGGTGCCGTTGCCTTCCCGCCCGTAGATCATCAGCACACCGTGCTTGTGCTGCGGCGAGGGTAGAACATCCTGCCGCTCGATGGCGTAGAGTTCCACAGGGCGTAGCCCCGTCTGTATTAGAACTGTCACGCAGTCCGCATGGTCGCCCTTACCCCAGACGGCCAGCGTGTCGAGGATGGCAGCTTCCTCCTGTGCGGAGAAGAACCGTTTACGGCCCCCCTTCTTGCGGGCTGGGGCCTTCAACTCAGGGACGGCGGTGAGGCCACTCGCTCGATACTCGGCGGCGTTAACCAGCATCACCCGGAGTGCTGACACCTTCTTGTTGATGGTGCTATCTGCATTCTTTAGCCGGTCCCGGCAGTGGCGGATGTATTCCTTCCCGGCCTCGGTGTCGATGCTGGTGATGGGGTGGTCCTCACCGAAGAACTTGAGGGCTTCGTTGGCGAAGATTGTCATACTCGCCTCGCCTGACTTGCCCTTCCACCTGTCGGGGATAGTGGCGTCCAATGCTTGGCGTAGGGTCCACACTGAGCGGGGCGGGGATTTACGTTCGACACCCTGCCGGACCTCGGCCTTCATCAGAACCTGTGCATCCTTGGCTTCTTGCAGGGTTGCACAGGTTTGGGTAAGACGACTGCCCTTGTAGGACACATCAACGAAATAGCTGGAGCCGCGTTTGCGGATGCCTCGTGGAAGAACACTGCTCATATCAATTACCTCCTAGGTCTGTGGTGATGCCGGTCGCGATCCGTTTCCCCTGTGGTGTCAGGCTAAACAGCGGACGCCGGGGATCGTCGGGGTCCGCCTCGGAAGTCACGAGGTCATGCCCGCCCTTACCGCTGCGGTGCGTCTTCCCGAGTGCCCTCACGTTGCGGTTCGTAGTCGATGCAACCACACCCAGTGCGTCCGAGATGCTCTTTATCGTGCAGCCCTCGTGGGTGGCAATGTAGATGAAAGTTGACGCACGTTGTAGCGGCATCTCCGGGTCCACACTGCGTAGCTGTTCGAGTGCTTTCCAGTATCGGTGTAGCACCTTTGTCTGCTGCATTGTCACGTTCCTTCATAGCCTTGGGCGGGGTCCAGATGGCCCGCATCCTACCGAGATAGAAGAAGGTCTCGCCTCCGTCTCGATCAGTGCAGGGGTGAATATAGGGGTTGTTGGGGTAGCGTTCCAGATATAACTGTCTTCCCAGTATTTTAATCAGGATGGAAAAACGCATTAGCTTGGTCTCCAGTGGTGGTGGTGGTGGTGGTTGATGATGTTCGGGGGTATGCCCCTCCCTCCTTTCAATTAAAACCGGGAAAATATAGGTGAAATAATTTAGGGTATTTAACCCAGCGCCCGGAGGCGTTGGACTTGTTCGAGGTTCGGGTCACCCGCGACATCATCTCCCCACTGCTCTAGGTCAGCGGCGTACTTATCATTGAGGGCGGCGGTCGCTGTCTCGAATAATTTCATGAATGGGGCGTATGCCTCCTGAATTGATAACTCATCGGTGTGTGTACACACGTCCTCGATGCAACTTATCATATATTCCTGCGCGTCCCTGATCATGTCCTGCGAGGGGACGACCCGGCGCGTTCGTCTATCACCTTGGGCGGACACAAGGATGATGTATCCTGCGTCCACGGCTTCCTTAACAAAGGCCCGCCCGGTCTCGAATGTACAGGGCATATCATCCAGCAGTTCCCGTAGGATTAGATGCGGATGTCCATCAATGAACTGTGCGACGATCCTCCAGAAGATCAGGCGGGTGTAGTTTGTTCGGCAGAAGAATGAGAGGATTGGACTGTTAAAGGCGGTGAACTCGGTCACCTTCGCACGGGCGAACCCGGATAATAGCTTACGGACGGGGTCGAGTTCCTCGGCACGGTATACTGCCGACTTTCTCCCTGTCAGTAGTCGATATTCACTGATGGGGAGGATGGGGACTGCGACCCCGGCCCGTAGCTGTTTTAGAATGTTTTCTTCGGTGTTCAAATTGGTGCTCCTGTCGCCATGCTAAAAAGGGCGGCACTGATACCCGGTGAACTCCCCGATTTCAAGCGGCGTAAGTATAACGAGGCAGCGCCTCGAACTTAGTCTTGAGCATGCGACGGGAGTAGCCGCACGATGGCGACCATATCCGCGCCCACTTCCTGCCCACCTTAACGTGAACCCGGCGAACACCACAGCCAACATGGGGGAGTTCATCCCCGAGGCGCAGGGTGACAGGCTCGAAGCCCGTAGGGGGTGTGTGGGTGGGTTTCATGGGTGCCCACTTGTGCAAGGTTGCATCCTCGCGGGCACGATAGCGGCGCTTGGGTTTCTTACCGGTGTTCTCCCTAAGTAGGAACGCGGGGATGTCCGGCAGGTCGTCATAATTATTCGCCATAAGCGTCAATCCTTCTGGTGTCTGTGGTGTCAATATCGCAGTGGCGCACCGTCTCAATCTCACAGGTGTCGCAGTAGTACACATCGCCACCGTCCACGGTCATGATGTACTCCCGGAACCCGTTGCATTGCGGGCACCTCATGTCCACGCCTCCGGGTCATCTTCGCAGGGGCCGGACGGGTCGAACTTATCGGTGGGAATGTTGGTGAACATTAGTCGTCTTCCTTCCGGGGTTTCTGGGTAAATGAGAAGTAACCGTCGACACCGATGATGGTGCCGAAGGCGGCCAGTACGAGGGCGAGGAATAGGATGTTTTCGATAGGCATGTGCTAGGCTCCAAACGCTATGAGATAAAAGAAAAGCACCCCGAAGAGTGCTGCTAGTACGACGGCTTCACCCGCCGCAGTTAGAAATGTTTTCATGGGTGTTTCCCTCAATTACTGGTTCTGCACGCACACGATCTTCATCGTGCGGATACTTCGGTTGCCTGAGCGATCGCGGTGTTCCCATCCTTGGCGCAATTCAGCTTTCGCGGTCTCGCAAAGTGCTTTCGTCGCGAACGGCACACTGTTGACCGCTGCGCCCGTTCCGTTCCCGGTCCCCAAAAGCATCACAATCATCATCCATTTCATTATCAAACCCTCCTATGATCCGTTTTCAATTGTTTAGTAGTCATGGCCTGTGGCCCTCCAAATTGTTGGTTTTCCCAGACGCCCCTTGCGGGGTGTTTCGCCCCGGTCACCATCCGGGGTCTCGTCAGTAGGAGAATTAGGCCGCCGCCGGGAGGGCGATGGCTTCCCGCCACTGGCTGTATCGTTTCGTTTTGAAATCGACACCATGGACCTCGATCACCCGGTTCGTGGTGCCCCGGCCCTCGGTCCCGCCGCACCCCATGCAGTCCCCGCACTGGGCTTTGCGTCCATTTTCCTCGGCAGCGGGGCATCCCACGGCCTTGCGGGCGGCGGCCCCGGCATCCTCACCCGGCAGGACCGCGACGAAACACCGATAGCCCAACATCTCTGCGGCGATGGTGTCACAGGGCTGATCGATTGAGGCCATGCAGAACTCGGCATAATCCGGGGAGCATGTGCGCCACTGGTGGGTGTAACCGTTCCACCCTGTGGCCTCCGCAGTGAGGGACCGCCAGACGTACATGGGGACCGCCGCAGGGTCGCCATAGGTGCCGAGGCGGATAGCCCGGCCCCGCCCCATGTCCCGGATGGCGTCCGGGGATGTGGCCTCCGGGTACCCTGCGAACTTGCCGGTCTTGGCGCGGGCATTCGGCATCTGGCGGTAGCACTTCCACACACCGGCCACCGACTGTTCAACCCGGACGTAACACCATCCCTCGTTCGCAGGGCGGGCCAGACACCCACCGCATACGCTCTCGTCCTGTCCCGTTTTCAGGGCCTCCACCGGGTGGACATCCTCCCGCATGATGAAGGTTTGAACCATGTTCCCGGTTTTGGTGTTCCCGGATTTGGCTACCGCGATGACGATGATGGGGGACCCATCGATCTCCGAGGGGCCACGATAGATCAGAGCGGATTTCAATTGCTTAGTAGTCATGGCCTGTGGCCCTCCGAATGTTTGGTTTTCCTAGACGCCCTCTACAGGGCGTTTCGCCGGGTAACCGTCCCGGCTCATCAGTAGGAAATATGTGCAAGGTTGCACAGTTTAGGCCAAACGAGCGAGGTGACCCCGATACTGGTCTACAGCCTCTGCACCTAGGCCCTTATCCAGCGCCACAACGGCCCGGAAGAAATCCCGGAAGATATCCTCGGCATCATCCGAGGCAAACACTTGGTGCTGCACCCGGTCATAGTTGGTGTATTCGTGCCGGATGGCGTTAACGATGGCCTTCGGGTTGTCCCCTAGGTGGCGTTTGAGGTTGGCGATGTTGGGCCGCTTGGTAAACTTGATCATCTATGCCTCCAATGGCTTTTTGAATTTCGCGATAACGGGGACCGCCAGCAGCGGGATGATGCATCCGAGGGTGATCCCTCCGATCATGCTCACCATCGCGGGGTCCAATGCGGCCCCCATGGCGTCCGATATGGTGTTACCTAGGCCCGCCCCGATGACGGCTCCGAGACCCTTTTGAAATCGCTTAGGGAGGGCCTTTTCTACTTCCAGCCCGGTAAAGGCCCCGAGTAGCAGGACCCCGTTGTCGATCATTCCGAAAATTAAACCTTCCATGGTGTCTATACCTCCAAGGTGCGCGGGAATGACCCGGACCATTCGGCAAGGTGTGCGAGTAGGTCTGGGTCATTTTGGGAACTGCTGGCGAACGCATCGATCACCGGGGCCATATAGAATGATCCATCCTCACGGTGGCCCACCGCCTGTACATACCAGCCCCCCTCGCCATCGTTCAGGGCGTCAGCGATCCTGCTGGTGGGGTAAGCGTAGGCAATACGATAGATTGTGCGGCGGGCATGAATCCCATCATTGCGAAGTTCCATGGTCATAGTGTTTCGGCCCTCCTAGGCCATCATCAGCAGGGCAGGAATAGCCCCGGACACAATTCCACGGGGAGGGCGAACCTTGGCCCCATGGTTTACTCCAGTGGCTGGAGGTGGGACCCCCTTTCGGGTACTAGCGGCATTCGCCGCATCTTGGTCCGTCTCCCGCCCCGGCGTCTGGGCTGTGGTGAGCTTACTTGCCGGGGCGGACCTTTGTTTGCCAACTGCTGCACCTTGGTGCCGGGGCCAGCGGTGTGTGTCCGCCGTCTGTGATTGGAATATAGGGATGCACCCCTGCACACGTCAACCAATTATTTTGATCTAGTACAAAAAAAATAGATGATTCGCGGATGAATGGGGCTGTAACCCGCAGAAAACCGGGGAAAATAAAATTAAAAAAAATAGATCATCCGCGGAGCATTTGGGGTGGATTTGTTGCTGCGGGAGGGTGTTTCGAGGGTCCTAGGGTGCAGCATTGCACACACTAGGCGCTCCGCTGGTGATCCCTAGGTGGGACTGTGGTGGGACTGTGGTGATAGGGTGAGAAGGTCAAATCGCATCGATGTATGTGAGATTGACGTGGATGGGATAAGAGGACGGGAGCAGATGGGCCGATTGTCTCCCAATATAGGACACCGCCCCCTTGCACATCCTAAATGATCTAGAGCGCACCCCGGTTTACTGCGGTATTGCGGGGTGTTGTTGCGGGGTTGTTGCGGGGTTTGTCTGGGGGGATGAAAAAATGGTGTGTGGGTGGGGCGCGAAAAAACTAAGGGGTACGGGGGGTTTTTTAACGTCCGGCCTTATCGTATACCCATTCAGATATTTGACCCTAAAACTAGGGGGCCACCTCAGGATCACCTAGGATCACCATAGAGCCACTTCAGGAGCATTCCGGGGGGGGGTCACATAGGGTACACCCACTGAGGGCCACCACAGGGCCTCCTAGGGCGTCTGAGGGCCACCTGAGTATTAGACACCTATAACCTAAGTACTACACCTCCCAGAGGGATGTGTTGTAGAAGTATGCTACCTCAGTACCACCTCAGTCCCACCTAAGTGGAGATTCTTAGCAGTACACCTAAGTGTCACCTAAGTGTCACCTAAGT
>JGI10211J34971_10000049_pt1 | contig 80803 bp, 74 predicted proteins | sample Etolagsediment_FD_34971 | JGI IMG/M metagenome (IMG submission 34971) | reverse complement strand
TACCGCACCTGGCAGCATGTCTGCCGTGACCTGGCTCGATATGGGGCCAGCAAGGTCGCCGGCGCGTCCGTGAATCCATGCTGCTGCAGCGCCAGCATGGAAGGTTGATGCTCCTTTTGCCGCAAGTGCACCTATCATACCCGCCAGCACATCACCTGATCCTGCCGAGGCAAGGGCTTCGGTCCCGCTTGTCGAGATGAGCAGTTCCCCTTCGGGTGAGCTGACGATGGTCGGGCTTCCTTTCAGGAGAATGTGTATTCCGTTGCTGGAGGCGAAGTCGGCAGCATAGCCTAACAGGTCTTGCCGGATGTTTTCCACTGTGTCGCCCTGCAGGCGGCTGAATTCACCGAGGTGCGGTGTCAGCAAGGCGTCTTCAAGGGCGAGTTGTGCCAATGAGAGTCCGGTTTCCGGCAGGAGGAAGAGGGCATCGGCATCGAGGACGAGTTTTTTGTGGCGGAACAGAGGTTCTTTGAGCAGCTTTACGAGCAACTGCATGGTTTCAGGGTCTCTTCCCATGCCGCATCCGAGGACGATGGCATCGGCCCATTCGGCTTTTTCCATGATCGATTCGAATGTACGTCCGATGACGGTTGCCGAAGGAAGGGCAAGGTGGAGTGGGTCGGCCAGTTCCGGGGGGAGTGATAGTGTGAGGTAGCCTGTTCCGCAGGCTGCGGCGCCCTTTGCTGCAAGGATGGCTGCTCCCAGCATGGAGGCTGCCGGAGTACGTGAGCCTGCTATGATGAGCAGTTTGCCGTTCTGGTGTTTTGCGCTCGAAGTTTCCCTCAATGTGTAGCAATCTGCAGCGAATTCGTTATCGACCAGGCTCATGCGTGGTTCGGGCAGGAGAAATGCGGGAATGGAGATTTCCGCTGTTTCTACTTCGCCTGCCAGTTCAGGACCTTTGTTGACATAAAACCCTGCTTTTTCGAAGGCCATGGTGACGGTAAGGTCAGCCCTGACTGCTGGTTCTGCAGCGAAGCCTGTTGTTGCGTCCAGCCCGCTGGGAATATCGATAGCGACGGTGACTGCCGGAGTTGTGTCGTGCAGTTCGTTGATGTATGCAACAGCTTCTGCAGTAGTCCCTTTCAGTGGGGCTCCGTCCTGTGCGAGTGAAAGCCCTGTCCCCAGGACGGCATCGACAATGACATCGCACGGTGTGCTTTCAAGGAGTTCAAGGAGCTCTTCTTTACTGCTTGCGAGCTGCAGGGCAGGGCAGTGCTGCTGGTAGGCCAGCAGGATATCGAACCCGGCACGGTTGACAGGTTTGAGCTCTTCGACAGGACAGAGCGGCCACAGGATAACAGATGCGCCGCTGTTGAGCAGGTGGCGGGCAAGTACGAACCCGTCACCGCCATTGTTTCCCTTGCCGCAGATAACCAGGAATGTCTCGCCAGAATCCCTTATGATGCGGGATGTTTCCCGGCCGGCAAGTTCCATCAGCCGTTCCTCTGATGTCCTGAGCTGTTCGATAGTGGCCCGGTCAGCCCGGGCCATTGTTTCGGTGGTGACTAACGGACGCATATGTTTTTTCCGATAGTTAGAGTTCGTCGAGATGCAGCTCCCTTTCGAGTGCAGGATAGTAAGCGTTCATCATCTCTTTTGTCGTGAACTTCACGACAGGCTTGCCGTTGACTTCGAGCGAGCCGCCTTCTGCCATTACCTCGCCGATTACTCTGGCTGTTATGTTATGGTGCATTGCGGTTTCGATGACCGATGGAGCATGTTCTGCCGGAAGGCTCAGGAGCACGCGTCCCTGTGCTTCGCTGAAGAGCAGTTCCTGCATCGATGTTTCGTGTACATGCTCCATTTCCAGGTCGACTGCGAAGCCTAGCGGATGATCCTGGCACATGATGGCTTTCTCAGCAAGGGCGGTGATGAGGCCACCGTCTGAAATATCATGGGCAGAGGAGATCCTGCCGGAAGCTGCGAGTTCGACCAGCAGGTCCTGGAGGCGTTTTTCATGGTCGAGGTCGAATGTTGGAGCAGATGACCCCGGGGTGCCGTACTGCATGACAAGGTACTCGGAGCCATCGAGTCCAAGTTCGGGATCGCCAAGTAGCAGGATGGCATCTCCTTCTTTCTGGAAAGCCGAGAGCGTCATGTGCTCTATGTCGTCAAGCAGGCCTACCATACCGATGACCGGAGTTGGGTAGATTGCCGTGCCTGTCAACGAAGATTCATTGTAAAAGCTGACGTTACCGCCCGTAACCGGGGTGTTGAACATTCTGCAGGCATCACCCATGCCTTCTACCGAACGCTTGAACTGGAAGTAGACGTCTGGCTTGTAGGGATTGCCGAAGTTCAGGCAGTTGGTGATGGCCAGTGGTTTTGCGCCGCTGCAGGCGATATTGCGCGCACACTCTGCCACGGCGATCATGCCGCCCTTGTAGGGGTCGAGGTAGACGTAGCGGGCATTGCAGTCTGTCTGCATGGCAAGGCCCTTCTTTGTTCCCTTTATCCGGATGACTGCAGCGTCGGTCTGGCCTGTAGGGGTGACAGTATTGGTCTGCACCATGGAGTCGTACTGCTGGTAGACCCATTCCTTGCTTGCAATGTTGGGCCGTCCGAGCAGGCTGAGGGAGCTGAGTTCGAGGTCGAGTTGACTGTCAGGCTTGACAGCGGCTTTGGGTGTTTCGGGTTTTTTCTCTATGGCATCCCTGATATAGACCGGGGCACCTCCGCCAAGTACGAGTGATTCAGCGGGTATTTCAGCGACAATCTCGCCCTGGTGGCGAACCCGCAGGAGGTTGTCGGAGGTGACCCTGCCTACAACGACTGCATGTATATCCCATTTGCGGTAGATGTCGATGATTTCCTGTTCGTGCCCTTTGTTGGCAACCAGGAGCATGCGTTCCTGGGATTCCGAAAGCATGATTTCGTATGCGCTCATCCCATCTTCCCGTGCCGGGACCAGGTCAAGGTCGATATCTATACCGCCTTTACCGTGTTTCTCGATTCCCCGGGCACTCATTTCCGAAGTTGAGCTGGTGATCCCTGCCGCTCCCATGTCCTGGAGACCGGAAACATGACCTGACGCTATTGCTTCGAGCGTGGCTTCCAGCAGGAGTTTTTCTGCGAACGGGTCACCTACCTGGACGCTTGGACGCTTGTCTTCGGAGGCTTCACTGAGATCTTCGGATGCAAAGGTGGCTCCATGGATTCCGTCGCGTCCTGTGGCTGAACCAACTATCAGGACAGGGTTCCCTTCACCTTCAGCCGTAGCGCTGACGGTGTCTTTATGGTGGACAAGGCCGACTGACATGGCGTTGACAAGCGGATTGCCGGTATAGGCATCCTCGAAATAGATTTCGCCGCCTATGGTCGGGACGCCGAATGAGTTACCGTAATCACCGATTCCTCTTACCACACCATCGACCAGGTAACGGACCCTGGGGTCGCGGGGTGAGCCGAAACGGAGGGAGTTCAGTGATGCCACTGGCCGGGCTCCCATGGTGAAGATGTCGCGATGAATGCCTCCCACTCCGGTTGCCGCTCCCTGGTAGGGTTCTACAGCAGATGGATGGTTGTGTGATTCTATCTTGAACGCGACTGCAAGTTCATCCCCAATGTCAACCAGCCCGGCGTTTTCCTCCCCGGCTCCGGTAAGAAGTGCTCCGCCATCCCGGGGGAGCGTCTTGAGCACGGCTATGGAGTTCTTGTAGCTGCAGTGTTCCGACCACATGACGGAAAAAATGCCAAGCTCGGTAAATGTAGGGGTTCTGCCGAGGATTTCCTCTATCCTGGCATATTCTTCTTCATTCAGGCCATGTTCCCTGGCCGCAGCCAGGTTTACTTCCGGTTCTCTCATGCTTGTGAAGGGGTTGTCGTTATCGGTTCATTGCCGCCCAGGGTTGACCTGGTTCCTGTTACGCTCCGCAGCAGTTTTTGAATTTTTTCCCGCTTCCGCAGGGGCAGGGATCGTTTCTGCCAGTTATTTTTTCTGATTTCACCGGTTGAGGGGCCTCTGCAGGCTGCCCATTATCCTGGGAAGGGGCCTGGCTGGCAACAGCTGCTTCTTCATGCTTTGCGACAAGGCGTTCTTGCTTGACCTGTGCCTTTTGCTGCTCGGTTTCCATTCGTTCCTGGGCCTCGGGGGTCACCGGGAACAGCTTGAAGGCAAGCGAGAGGGTTTCATGCTCTATTTCCCTGAGGAGCTGGACAAAGAGTTTGTAGGCCTCCTGCTTGTATTCGAGCAAGGGGTCTTTCTGGCCATAGGCACGAAGATTGATGCCTTCCTTGAGTGTGTCGACTTCGCGGAGGTGTTCCCTCCATTTGTTGTCAATGACGCTCAGTACGGCATATTTTTCTATCTGTCCCATGATGTCGGTCGGAATAAGTTCTTCCTTGCGGCGGTAGAAATCGTGTGCTTTTTTGCGAAGTTCGTCAGTCGTTGTTTCAAGCTTGTCAGGTTCCAGGGCTTCGGGGGTCGGACGGAATTCTACCGAGAGTTCGCGGAGTACCTGTTCCTCCAGGGCTGCAGCATCAGCTGTGGCTGCATGCTGTTTGACGGTTTCTTCGACGTACCCGTCGAGGAGGTCGAAGATGTCTGCTGTCAGTCGTTTTTTTATAAGCGCCTTCTTCCTTCGTCGGTAGATGACGTCACGCTGCTGGTTGAGAACGTCGTCGTATTCCAGTAGCCTTTTACGTATTGCGAAGTTCTGCTCTTCGACTTTTTTCTGTGCACGTTCGATGGATTTTGTAACCATGGAGTGCTTGATGATGTCCCCTTCCTCATGGCCAAGCCTGTCCATGACGGAAATGACCCTGTCGGAACCGAAGAGGCGCATGAGATTGTCTTCGAGCGATACGTAGAAAATCGATTCTCCAGGATCACCCTGGCGACCGGCTCTGCCCCTGAGCTGTCGGTCGATACGTCGTGATTCATGGCGTTCGGAACCGAGAATGTAGAGGCCACCCAGTTCACGTACTCCCTCGTCGAGCTTGATGTCGGTGCCTCGGCCTGCCATATTGGTGGCAATGGTTACAGCACCTTTTTTTCCGGCCTGTGCTACGATTTCGGCTTCCCTGTCGTGCTGCTTGGCGTTGAGTACGTTGTGGGTGATTTTCTTCGCTCGCAGCATCCTTGAAAGCGTTTCGGATACTTCGACGCTTGCCGTACCGACAAGCACCGGCTGTCCTGATTTCTGGAGCTCCTCGATTTTCTCTATGAGAGCGGTATATTTTTCACGACGTGTCTTGAAGACAAAGTCGTCGAGGTCTTTTCGCTGGATAGGCCTATTGGTGGGAATGGCGACAACATCCAGTTTATAGATCTGGTAAAATTCCGAAGACTCTGTTTCAGCCGTGCCTGTCATGCCGGAAAGTTTCTTGTACAGTCTGAAGTAGTTCTGGATGGTGATGGTTGCCATGGTCTGGGTTTCACCTTCGATCCGGACATTTTCCTTTGCTTCTATTGCCTGGTGCAGCCCATCGCTGTAGCGCCTTCCAGGCAGGATCCTTCCAGTGAATTCGTCAACGATCATGACCTGTCCATCCTGAACCACGTACTCGTCATCCTTTGTGAAGAGCGTGTAGGCTTTCAGGAGCTGGCTGATATTGTGCAGGCGCTCCGATCGTTGTGAAAAGAGGCGGTAGACTTCATCTTTTTGGCTGATTTTTTCCTTAGGGTCGAGCGAGGTGTCGGATTCGATAGTTGCGATTTCAGCCCCGACATCGGGTACCAGGAATATGTCGCTGTCTTCGTTGCTGAGCTTGCTGAGGAAATCACGCCCTTTTTCAGTGAGGTCGATGGTGTTGCTTTTTTCGTCGATCGAGAAAAAGAGNTCGTCGTCAACCTCGTGCATGCGGCTTGCATTGTCCTTGAGATACTCGTTTTCGACACTCTGCACCAGTTTTGCTATCCCTGTTCTTGACAGCATTTTTATAAAACGGCCGTTTTTGGGCTGTCCGCGCTTGACCCGCAGCAGGGCCAGGCCTGCTTCAAAACTGTCTGGTTTTTCCCTGAGAAGCTTCTCTGCTTCAGAGAGGTAGCCAGCGACGAGGTTGTGCTGGCTTTTGTAGAGCCGTTCGATCCAGGGCTGTATTTCCTTGAACTTCTCGGTGTTGGAGTGGGGGACTGGTCCTGAAATGATGAGCGGGGTTCTGGCCTCGTCAATGAGGACGCTGTCCACCTCGTCGACGATGGCGTAGTAGAAATCCCGTTGCACGAGTTCCTGCGAGGAGCCCGCCATGTTGTCTCTCAGGTAGTCGAAGCCGAATTCGTTGTTTGTACCATAGGTGATGTCGCAGGCGTACTGCTGCCGGCGCTCCTGCGGGCGCATCCTGCTGAGGATGACGCCTGTCGTGATGCCATGGAACTCGAAGACCGGGTTCATCCATTCCCTGTCACGTTCGGCAAGGTAATCGTTGACTGTAATCAGGTGAACTCCTCTGCCTGTCAGGGCGTTGAGGAAGGCTGGCAGGGTGGAGACCAGCGTTTTTCCTTCACCGGTAGCCATTTCGGCTATTTTTGAATTATGGAGAACAATGCCGCCAATCAGCTGTACGTCGTAGGGAACCATATCCCAGGTCATCGGGCGTCCCACAACGGTATATTCATGTCCCTTGAGGCGACGGCAGGTTTCCTTGACAACTGCGAATGCTTCCGGCAGGAGTTCGTCAAGGGTATCCAATGTCTTCTGTTCGATTTCTTCTTCTATACGGTCCAGCTCACTTCCCAGGGAGTCGGTCTCTTCATGTGACAGTTCCGGGTCGTCAAGCTTTTCGGAAATTTCAGCTTTGCGGGAGTAGAGCTCGGTGGTTGCCTGCGCAATGCGCCCCTGCATCGAGGCTGTTTTCTTTCTCAGTTCATCATCATCGAGCCTGGAAAGCGTTTCGTATATCCCGTTGATCCTGTCGACCAGCGGCTGGATTTTTTTGAGGTCTTTATCGTGTTTGGAACCAAATAGCTTTTCTATGATTTTAAGCATGTAGGCAACAGTAATTCTTGAGTTGTTCCGACAAGCGTGAATGCGCTGTTGGAGATGTCCTGTAAAGTATTGAATTTGCGATGTGAAAAAAAATTGAAAACCTGAAAAATCAAGGTGTCCGGAGCTTGGCGGAACGAGGCTGTACAGGGCTATGGACGGGCGGTTTGCCTGCTGCTTAATTTAAATGTAACTTTAATTTTAAATTACTAACCCAGGGGAGTTGATGATAGTAAAGGAGCACGGGCGTACGTTGAGCCATGATGAATGGAACGATTTCATCGAGGCTCTTCTTGAAGCTCACCATGTTGTAATCACGACCCACCAGAATTCAGACGGGGATGGCCTGGGAAGCCAGGTTGCCCTTGCCGCTGTACTCACCACCCTTGGTAAGCAGGTGTCACTGGTAAATCCCACAGAGGTGCCTTCCAATTACCTGTTCTTTACGGAAAGGTTTCGGATAGATGTATTCGACGACCGTTCTGAGGAAAGTATCCAGGAAATTGCGCTGGCTGACCTTGTCGTCTTACTCGACGCCAATCTTCCTGAGCGGATGGGGGCATTGTGGAAGCATGTTCTCGCTGGAAGGGAGATGGGGTTCCTCAAGGTTATCTGCCTCGATCACCACCTCGAACCCGAGGATTTTGCTGATCTGATGATTTGCGAGACATACGCTTCGTCAACGGGTGAGCTTGTCTACGATCTTGTGCGCGCTATGGAAAAGCACCTGGGGAAACAGCTTCTGGATGAACAGGTGGCTGAAGGCCTCTATACCGCTATCATGACAGATACCGGTTCGTTCAGGTTTCCCAAGACCAGTCCGTATGTCTACAGTATTGCCGGCGAGCTTGTGCGGGCAGGGGCGGATCCTAACGGTATTTATGACAGGGTATACAATTCACTCAATCCCCGCTCGCTCAAACTGCTTGGTTCGGCTCTCAACGAGATACGCTTTCTCGATGAGGAGAATATTTCATGGTTGTTCATATCCCAGGATATGCTGAAGAGGACACAGAGCAAGCTGTTTGATACCGATATCATTATCAAGTATCTTCTCAGCGTTCCGTCCGTCAAGATAGCTGTACTGATGGTTGAGATGCTCGATGGTCGTACGAAGGCTAGTTTTCGTTCCCGTGGTGAAATTCCAGTCAATGAAATTGCAGGCATGTATGGAGGGGGCGGTCATCGGAACGCTGCTGGCTGTGTACTTGCGTATTCACCCGAAAAGGCAATTCAGGTCGTGTTGAAGGATATACAGGCTTTTTTACACAGGACAACACTATAAATATCAAAATATATGCAGGTTATGGAGTTCAAGGTCACTAAAAGTTCGTTGAAGAATATCAAGGCTGACATGCTGGTTCTTTTTTTCGGTGCCAGGGGCCTGAAAAAGGAATCTGTTCAGCAGTTTGATGCCTTGAAGCTTGAGAAAAGTGCGCTGAAGGATTTTGCCGCAGCCGATGGCGAATCGCTTCTTATCTATAATGGCGCCTCCAGGCTTGGTGTGCAGCGGGTGCTTCTGGTGGGACTTGGAGATATGGGAGGAGCAGAACCTTTCCGCAAGGCAGGTCATGCGATCGCTCGAGAGGCGAGGAAGGTCAAGGCGAAGAAAATTGCGATCGATGCCTCCGGCATTGCTGAATGGTCGTTACGTTGCGGTGTTTCCCCGGAGCGTCTTGCCGAGGCGCTTGCCTTGTCGCTTGTCCAGGGGACGTACCGGTTCGATCGTTTCATGAGCGGCAAGCTGGATAAAAAGAAGAAGGATAAGCCGGTTGAACTTGTTCAGTGTATTTTCAGGGGGAATGCCGGTTCTGTCAAGGATATTGAGAATGGGGTGCTTTCGGGAGGTCTTATCGGGGATAGCCAGAGCCTTGCGCGTGATCTTGTCAATCTTCCCGGTAATCAGCTTAATGCTCGTGATATTGCACGGTATGCAAGGGAGTCCGGTGAGCGCTACGGTTACGAGGTTACGGTTATGGAGAAGGATGAAATAGAGCGCCTGAAGATGGGAGGACTGCTGGCTGTCAACAAGGGCAGCACTGAGCCTCCGACGTTTTCCATTCTCGATTACAACCCGGCAGGAGGAGCGAAAAAGACTGTAGCCCTTGTCGGCAAAGGCGTGACGTTCGATTCAGGCGGAATTTCCATCAAGCCTTCGAACGGTATGGATGAAATGAAGTCTGATATGGCAGGAGCGGCAGCTGTTCTTGCCACTGTCGAGGCTGCTGCACGACTGGAACTTCCTTTCCGGGTGGTAGGCTTCATTCCTTCGACGGATAATATGCCTGACGGTTCAGCTCAGAAACCGGGCGATGTCATCACAACGTACTCGGGAATCACCGTAGAAGTTGGCAATACAGATGCGGAAGGTCGCCTTATACTGGCAGATGCATTGACCTATGCAGTCCAGGAGTACAAACCGGATGTTATCATTGATATGGCTACCCTGACCGGAGCTTGTATTGTGGCGCTCGGTTACAGTGTGGCGGGTATGTTCAGTAATGACGACAAGCTTGCCTCTTCACTGTTCACCGCCGGTGAACAGTGTGGCGAGAAGGTGTGGCGTCTTCCGCTGTGGGATGAGTATGATGAGCAGATTACGTCGGAAGTCGCTGATGTTCATAATACAGGAGGCAAGGGGGCCGGGACGATTACGGCAGCCAAATTCCTCGAGAAATTTGTCGATGGTCATACCTGCTGGGCCCATGTGGATATTGCCGGGCCTTCGTTCGCTGCCAGCAAGAGCCCCCAGCGTAGCCAGGGCGGTACAGGCTTTGGTGTCTCGCTGCTTGTGAATTATCTGAGGAGCCTTGTTTACTAACTGATATGTCCCATGAATCCTCTGATCATCATACCCGGGGTACTGTTCTGGAGCGGTCTTTATGCCGGCATGAAAGATGCTCTGGCAACTGTTATACCCCGGGAACGGATAGAGGTTGTTCCGCTCAACCTTGTCGACTGGGTAGGGTTTCCACCCTCACCTGAACGCTCGACAAACCGCGTGATGGCGGAGCTCGACCGCAGCATAGCTATGATGCAGGACCGTTTTCCCGGCGAGCAGGTTACACTGGTTGCCCATAGTGGTGGCGGTACTGTTGCAATGGTCTATCTGCTTGAGCAGGAGTTCGGTGGCGATGTCTATTATCGCAGGAGCGCGGTTGGTAAGTTACTGACGCTCGGGACACCGTTCGAGACACAAGAATACTATGCCAGGTTGAAAACGGATTTTATCGCTCAGCATCTGCAACCCGCTTTTTTCGATGAGTGCTCGGTTGTTTCGGTGGTCAGCGATGACTATGAAGGTTCTCTGGAAAAAGGGATGATCGAGCGTGTCTGCTATCATTTTTACCAGAATGTGACGGGAGATGGGCGGCAGAAGGGAGACGGTGTTGTTCCTGTCGGGAGCTGTCGTCTTGAAGGAGCACGGAATGTCGTGATTTCAGGCGTCGAGCATATGCCGACGCCCAATACGAGATGGTACGGGACTAAAGAAGGGGTGGCAAAATGGATACAATGGCTTTGATCCGGGGAATACTGTTGCTGGTTATACTCTGCACGGCTTCAGGATGTTCATCGCAACCTGAACGTGGCGAGGAATCGAGGCAGGAGTATGTGGAATCGGTCATGGCTATCCTGACCCAGGTTCAGAAAAACCTCAACCGTATACACCAGAAAACCGCTGTAGTGGAGCGTCTTTCCTCGACTATGGAAACCGCTCGTCCGCAAAGTGCAGAAGATGTTGGAAAAGATATTTTCGAAAGCATCCGGTTTATCGATTCGACGCTCGAATCCAGCAGGCAGCTGATTGCCAGGCTTGAAGAAGAGAACAGGGTGTCGAAGTATCGTGTTGAATCCGTGGATCAGCTGACCCTCGAGCTGAGACAGCTCATAGAGGACAAGGATCTCGAGATCGGAGCTCTTAAAGAGCAGGTCGCCATGCTCGATGAACAGGTGGCGGAGCTTCATGAAACCGTTGATGTTCTCGATGAGTTCATCCTGGAGCAGGAGGATCGTCTCTCGTTTGCTTACTATATTTCCGGCAGCTATCAGGAGCTTGCGCGTAAAGGGGTGCTGACGGCATCGTCAAACCCCATAGCTGGTATGTTTTCCAGGACGTACAGTATGTCGGGGGATTTTGATATCTCGCAGTTCGAGAGGATCGATATTTTCGAGACTCGTGACCTCTTTTTTGAATCACCCAAAAAATCCCTCCGAATAGTCACGCCTCATTCGATAGATTCCTATGAACTCATCGAGGGCGGGAACTCGTCACTCCTGCTGATAAAGGATGAGAACGAGTTCTGGCGCAAATCACGCTGCCTGGTTATCGTTGAGGAGTGATCCTGTCGATGACGCTTGCCCCGACGCTGTCGCCCCAGACGTTGACTGTTGTCCTGCACCGGTCGAGGAACCAGTCTACAGCCAGGATCATGGCAATTCCTTCTGCCGGTAGACCGACTGCCTTGAGCACAATGAGCATGGTGACCAGGCCTGCTTCAGGGATTCCAGCTGCACCGATAGCCGCAAGTGTTGCCGTGACGAAGACAACGATCAGCTCCATGCCAGCCAGTTCTATCCCATGCATTTGTGCTATGTAGAGAACAGCAACAGCTTCGTAGAGGGCAGTTCCGTCCATGTTGATGGTTGCTCCGAGAGGCAGGACGAAGCCGGCTGTTTTTTGTGATACCCCGTTTTTTTCGGTTGCACATTCAATAGTCATGGGAAGGGTCGCTGAACTCGATGCGGTCGAGAATGCTGTAAGCAGGGCAGGGGATGCATTCGATGCATAACGGGCCGGGCTGGTTTTTGCTACTAGCCTGAGCAGTAGCGGCAGGGTGACAAGGCTGTGGAGGAGCAGGCCCCCGATAACTGTTATTGTATACCCTCCAAGGCGCATCAGTTCCGGGGCGAAACCGCTCCACCCGCCGGCCTCTCCTAGCCTGCCGGCCACAAGGGCTCCTATCCCGACCGGAGCAGCATACATGATAAGCTGGATGATTTTCATCAATGCCTCATCCATGCTGGTGAAGAACTCGAGCACAGGTTTTCCCTTGTCTCCCATGGTTGTCAGGACGCCCCCAAGCAGCAGTCCGAACGTGATGACCGGGAGAATGTCATTTTCAGCCATTGCCTTGAAAATATTTGTTGGCACCATTCCGGTAATGACTTCTTCCAGGAGTTCTCCTGGTGATCGTTCGGACATAGCTGTCGCACTGGCGGAGGTGTTGGGGGCGCTTTCTGCAGAGGCTTCAGTAGCTCTATTGAATGCTGGGCTCGAAGGATGGGGTGAGCCCGGGTGCAGGATGAGAACCAGTGCAATGCCTGTCGCTACGGCGATTGACGTGGTGCCGAGGTAGAACGATATGGTTCTGCTTCCGAGCGGGCCAAGTTTACGGATATCTCCCAGCCGGCTTATGCCGGTTACCATGGCGGCTAGTACAAGCGGTGCTACGAGCATGGTCAGGAGGCGGAGGAATATATCTCCAAGAAAGGAAATTTTCACTCCTGCTTCCGGAAATAGGGCTCCGGTGAGAGCGCCGATGCCGATACCTGCGAGCAGGATGGCAAGGGTAGGTTTTTTATGCTGCACTATTCTCGTTGCTTATGGGGTTGAGACAGCTCTGGAAACCAGTTCCTGTTCATAGCTGCCCTGTGGTCAGGCTGTAACCTTTTAAGTGTACAGATTTTTTGAAAAAAATTTTGTATATAACATCACATAGATGCTGAAGATGCTCCGTTCAAACCTCTGCTTCGATGAGGAGGATTGGTGTTATTTTGCGGTAACTTTATTACTGAATTTATACTACAACGATTGTTATGAAAATTACCATTTTCGGATCCGGTTATGTAGGGCTTGTTACAGGGGCATGTTTTGCTGAAGTTGGCAACGATGTGTTATGCGTTGATATCGACGAGTCGAAAATAAGCCGCCTGAAACAGGGTGATATACCGATTTATGAGCCGGGACTTGAGGAGATGGTTACAGAGAACAGCCGTGAAGGCCGTCTGCGTTTCACCACGGATATAGAAGAGGGTGTGAAATTCGGTCTTTTCCAGTTCATTGCGGTGGGTACACCCCCGGATGAGGATGGCTCGGCAGATCTGCGCCATGTGCTGAGCGTTGCTGAAAGCATTGGAACGCATATGGATGAATATCGCATCATTATTGATAAATCGACCGTTCCTGTCGGGACAGCGGATCTAGTGAAGGATAAAGTGCTTTCCGTACTTGAAGCGCGCTCGGTGAACATGGACTTCGATGTGGTTTCGAATCCTGAATTTCTCAAGGAGGGTGACGCAATCAATGATTTCATGAAACCTGAAAGAATTGTCGTAGGTGTTGACAATCCGCGCACCAAGGAGCTTCTTCGTACCTTGTATGCTCCCTTCAACCGCAGCCATGAGCGTTTTATCGCCATGGATGTGAGGTCTGCCGAGCTGACCAAGTATGCCGCAAACTCGATGCTCGCCACCAAGATCAGTTTCATGAACGAGATGGCTAACATTGCTGAACGGGTTGGCGCCGATGTGGAGGCGGTCCGTCGTGGTATAGGTTCTGATTCCCGTATCGGTTTCCCGTTTATCTACCCAGGTGTAGGATATGGTGGTTCATGTTTCCCTAAGGATGTGCAGGCACTTGAACGCACTGCGCGCAAGTATGGTTATGATTCCCGCATACTGCAGGCAGTGGAAGCTGTCAACCATGACCAGAAGCTTTCACTTGTCAACAAGATGAAGGAACATTTCGGGGGTGACCTGAAAGGAAAGACCATCGCTGTCTGGGGGCTTGCCTTCAAACCAAATACAGATGATATGCGCGAAGCACCGAGCCGCAGGATTATCGAGGAGCTCTGGTCCCTGGGCGCAAAGGTGCGTGCCTATGATCCTGTTGCGCTGGATGAGGCTCGGCGGATATATGGTGATCGTGAGGATCTCGAACTCATCGGACATCCTGAAGCTACCCTCGATGGTGCCGATGCCCTGGCAGTGGTGACTGAGTGGATGGTGTTCCGCAGCCCTGATTTCGAGGATGTCAAGAAGCGGCTTACTGAACCAGTCATTTTCGATGGCAGGAATATCTACAATCCCGATCTGCTCGAGCAGCTTGGATTTACCTATTACTCTATAGGAAGACTGCCTCGCAAGCAATCATGAGGCAGGTGTAATTCACTGCCGGGCGAGCCAGAGGTGACAGAGTGGGCCGGAGCCATGACCCAGAACACGGGAGGCTCCGGCCTTCATGGCTTCCCGGAGATACTCCCTGGCGTTCCCTACCGCTTCGGGAAGCGATGCTCCCAGTGCAAGGTTAGCCGCTATGGCCGATGAAAGCGTGCAGCCGGTTCCATGGGTGTTGCGAGTAGCAATTCTTTCGCCACTGAACCACTCCCTACCTTCGCTCCATACCAGCAGGTCTTCACACAGCGGGCCTTGCATGTGTCCTCCTTTGACAAGGGCCGCACTGCATCCCAGTTTCAGTAACTTTTCGGCCGCACGCTCAGTATCCATACGGCTTTCCGGAAGTGTTGCCATACCTAGGAGACGAGCCGTTTCCGGCAGGTTTGGGGTAATGAGTGTCGTGATCGGGAACAGCTTTTCGATAAAGCGGTTGATACATTCCTGAGGTAGCAGTGGGGTGCCGCTGGATGAGCAGATGACGGTATCGAGTACCGTCGGGCAAGACGTGACAGCCTGGACTGCGTCTGCCACTGCGTCAATTGCCTCGCATGAGCCGAGCATGCCGATTTTGATAGCATCTATGGTGATATCCCTGAGGAGGACCTCGATCTGCCGGGTGATGAATTCCGCAGGTACGGGTAACACCTTTTCCACGCCCAGGGTATTCTGTGCTGTAAGAGCTGTGATGGTGCTGAGGGCATGACAGCCCAGGGATTCAATGGTCTTGATATCTGCCTGTATGCCGGCGCCACCGCTTCCATCAGAGCCTGCAATGGTAAGCACCGTCCTGTAACGATGATGCTCACCCTCCATAACGTTTCTCCCTCGCTGCTTCCTGGATGATTTTTTTCAGCTCAGCCGTGGCTTTTACCGGATCAGGGGCCATGCCAATGGCCGAAATGACCGCAATACCGTCTGCCCCGGCAAGTATGACCTCCCTGGCATTGTCCAGCGTGATGCCTCCGATCGCTATGACCGGTATACGTAGTTCATGTTTAACCTTGCCGATATAACTGGTGCCCAGTGGCGGTCCGTTTTTTTGCTTGGAGCCTGTCGGGAAAATGTGTCCGAGTCCGATATAGTCAGCGCCAGCACGTTCCGCTCTGCGTGCCTCATCGAGTGTATCGCAAGAACAGCCAATGATGCCATCAGGCTGGAAAATTCTTTGTGCTTCATCGACAGGAATATCTTCCTGGCCGAGATGGACACCAGTGGAACAGCTAACCATGGCAATATCCAGACGGTCATTTACGATGAAGGTGGCATGATGGCGGCTGCAGAGGTTCTGCATCTCTCTGGCCCACGCTGAAAGCAGGGAGCCTGAGGCCGATTTATGGCGAAGCTGTATCATGTCTGCCCCGCCCTCAAGGGCGGCTTTCGCCTGGTCTACCGGCGATGCTTCGTCGTGGGTAACGTAACAGAGCAGGGGGGTGCGGAGTTCTTTCATTGGTACCTCGTGAGCATTGTTGATATATCGTCCAGGATTTTCAGCAGGGTAGTGCGGTTGGTGAAAAGAGACATTGCCGCAATTCCGTAAGCACCAGCATCGAGGCACTCTTGAGCTGTTTCAGGGGTGATGCCGCCAATGGCAAAGACCGGGATGTCAACCGCCTTGCTTACTTCGTTGAGCATCGATACCCCCTGAGGTGGTCCGTATGGGCGCTTGAGCGGGGTATCGTAGATGGGGCCGAAAAACAGGTAATCAGCGCCCTCTGCTTCAGCTGAACTGGCTGACTTCACCGAGTGGACGCTTTTTCCCATGATCCCTCCAGGGATCATCGCTGACGTTGCTTCAAGAGGGGCGCCCTCTTCGGGCAGGTGGACGCCTTGGGCTCCAGACAGGAGCGCAATATCCGAACGTTCATTTATCATGAACAGGGAGTTTGTACGTACTAGTCGTGCACCAGTTTTCCCAGCCAGCTGCAAGAAGCGGTTGGCCGGGAGCTGTTTTTCCCTGAGCAGTACAAGCAGGTCTGTGCGGTTGGCAGCAATTGAGCAGATTTCCGGAATCTCGATTTCCGGGCACTGGAAAAACATGCTGCTCATTACCATGCCTATCCTGGGCAGCTTTCGGGTGTCTGCAGGGGTCATGAGTTCAGGGCTGGATATCTTCCATGATCAATCCGGCAACTTTTTTGCCCGAAAGGAACATGCCGCCGAAAATCGGTCCCATCCTGAAGCCGCCCATTGCGTTGTTGGCAGCCATCCCTGAGGCGTAGAGTCCGGGATAGAGTCGTTTTGTGTTCATAACTGTGGAGCTTTCACCGTTTTCCATCCACATCGGTTTTTCACCCATGACCTTGCCTGTAGGGGTATCAAGTGTGATGCCGGCTTTTGAGCTTGCCAGGCTGATCAGTTCAGATGGGTGGCCGGTGCCGTCAAGAACAGCTTTTGAGGTGATGACCAGAGGATCTACATGCATTTCGAGCCGTGCAACCGGGTTCCAGTTGATGACAACGCCGCAGACCTTGCCGTCTCTCATCATAAGGTCTTCGACGCGGACAGTGTTGAAAATCCGGACACCGGCGTGTACAGCGCCGTAAATGAGTGCACTTGCAACTTCCACGGCATCTGCGGTTACATAGCCGTCCTCTGCCTTCCTGAAGGCAATGCCGTATTCTTCCAGGATCGGTACGATGTTTTCCTGGAGCACTATTTCATTGAACAGCATGCCGCCACCCCAGATGCCTCCGCCCGGAGCCAGCTTGCTTTCAAAAACCGCTACTTTTTTGCCTGCCTCAGCAAGTGCTTTTGCAGCAATAAGGCCTGAGGGGCCGGCACCTACAATTGCTACATCGACGGTAAGACTGTCGTTGAGTTTTTCGAAAAAGCTCTTGATGATGAATTTGGAGATTTTTTCTTCCATGATCGTCAATATGGGAGGTTAGTAATAAGGCAGGATTCCGAGGCGGGGGAAGAAGATGAAGCGCATCTCTGCGCCTGTGCACTTTTCCTTGCGTCAGTATTACCTGCATCAAGTTATACGGGTATGATCTCAGCCGCCCCATGGCAGCACCCCGGAGTTCAGGTTTAAACAATAGTGAATTTTCGGTTCACTACCAATAGTACACAACAGTGCTTTTCAGGTGATCGAAGGCAGCATGCATGAGATCCTTATATTCTTATAAAGCGATCTGAATTTTTTTGTACTCTAACCGGAGTGTTACATCATGGGTTTAGCAGAAAAACGGCTTCGATCAGCTGGTTATGTCCTTCCTTCGCCGCCTGCACCTGCAGGTGTTTACAAGCCAGCATTGTGCCATAACGGCATGGTTTATACGTCAGGCCAGCTTCCGTTACGAGACGGTGGGCTTATGGAGCCTGAAGGGAAGGGCAAGGTCAATGAGTTACGCTTGCGGGATGCGAGATCGGCTGTAGTACAGGCGACACTCAATGCTCTTTCGGCGGCTGCATCGATTCTTTCGGAGGGACTTGACGGAGTCGATCGTGTTGTCAAGCTGACAGTATATGTTGCAAGCGAAGCCTATTTTTCAAATCAGCACCTTGTTGCCAATGCAGCATCCGAGTTGTTGCATGCAGCTTTTGGTGAGAATGGAGTGCACGTACGCTCAGCTGTCGGTGTTGCTGAACTTCCAATGGATTCAAGTGTTGAGGTAGAAATTTTATTAGCTGTAAAGGCGCAGTGAATCCTTTTTAGAGTTGTTTTTTCTTGAATTTTAAATGGGTAAAGTACTGCTTTTGATTTTGCTGGCACTGTTTTGGTGTCGGCAATTTTTTTGTGCACTCTTTTTAAAATACTTGTTAATATAGTCAAATTATTATTTGACAAATATTCTTAATTTCTTGTAATAAAATAACTTGAGTTTTTTTATATAAAATATATTTTAGTTGTAATTAAGTGTTATCTATCAGTCATTCTTTTTGTGTTATCGCCTGCATTTCGGTTATGTTTGTGAGGTTTTTGGTACTATTTAATTTGTTTTTATCTGGTAGTTATTGCTGATGATAATTTGTATGTGATTGCTGTTTCTTGGTTTTTTATGTTGTTTGATTGGTTGTTTTTTAAGCTCAATAATCCTTGTTGGCTGTGAGATTGTTTTTGTTTTTTTGTGTTTCTTGTGGATTTTTTCTTTTGGGTTTGTCCTCTTGTATTGCTACACTGAACTAAGGTGTTTTACGCCATTGCGTTAGCTTGGTATATGTAGTCACAATCCTCCCGCTATGAGTCGCCTGTTCAAGATCCTGGTCATGATAGCAGTCCTGTTTTTCGGGATCTTGTTGGGAACGAGGCTCCATAATGGATCCCGTTTTACTGTCTTCGATGAGCAGAAAAAGCTGCTGGAAGTGATGTCATTGATATCGTCGAGGTATGTTGATGATGTAAGTTCAGATTCACTTGCAGAAAAAGGGATACAGGCAATGGTCGGGTCGCTTGATCCCCATACAGCCTATCTTTCGCCTCAGAAGGTTTCATATTCCAGAGCGGAGTTCAAGGGTGATTTCGAGGGGATTGGTATCGAGTTCGATATCCTTTCGGATACGCTTGTCGTTGTCAATCCCCTTGCTGGTGGCCCCAGTGAGGCAGCAGGTATTATGGCTGGCGACAGGATTGTCGCTATTGATTCCGGGAGCGCCATAGGCCTTTCATCAGAAGATGTCGTGGCGACTCTGAGAGGAGAGACGGGTTCGTCAGTGCAGCTTGAAGTATTTCGCCCGTTTTCAGGGAAAGTCTTTTCCGTTGATGTGGTGCGTAACCGTATCCCTACCTATAGCGTGGATGCCGCATTCCTTCTTGATGATTCGACAGGGTATATCCGGCTCAGTCGTTTTGTGTCTACAACATCCGCTGAATTCGACCAGGCGCTTGCAAGGCTTCTTGCAGAGGGGATGCATGGCCTTGTCGTCGATATGAGGGGGAATCCGGGAGGGTATCTCGACCAGGCGGCTGGCGTGGCTGATGAATTCCTGCCGGGTGACAGTCTGGTAGTGTATACCAAGAGCCGTCGTGGAGGTCCGGACGATATTCGTTTCCGAGCTACCGAGGCTGGTGATTATGAGGATGGCCCGGTCATTGTCGTCGTCGACCGCGGGAGCGCTTCGGCTACCGAAATACTTGCTGGTGCCTTGCAGGATAATGGCCGTGCTCTTGTGGTCGGTGAGCAAACCTATGGTAAGGGCCTGGTGCAGCGTCAGTTCGATTTTGAGGATGGTTCGGCTCTCAGGCTTACCATTGCAAGGTATTACACTCCTTCAGGCCGTCAGATCCAGCGAAGTTACGTTGCGGGGGAAGAGGGACGGGAGGCTTATTTCCAGAATGGTGACGGTTACCGGGATCTTGAGCGCAGATTTTTCTTCGAGGAGGGTGATGATCTCCTTGTTGATACAGGTGTCCGGGATGCCCGGGTGTACCGTTCGCCAGACAGGGGGGCTTTTGATGAGAAAATCGGTAGTACTGGAGGTATTCTTCCTGATTACTGGGTTTTTGACAAAGCTCCAGGGGCGTTGTATTCCCGGCTTCAGGATGAGGGAGTTTTTCAGCTGGCTGCGCTTTATGTGCTTGATGACCCCACGAGTGCGGTTCGTGGGTACAGGGATGATCTCGACGGCTTTCTCGGGTCTTACACTGAGCGTGACCTGGTTGAACACCATATCCTCGAGGTGTGCAGGATGCGGGGGATAGATGTCGATAACGAACAGTTTTCCGTGCAGAGCGGGAGAATGTTCATTGCGGTAAAATCCATTCTTGCCAGGCAGTTGTACGGTATTTCAGGCCAGATTCGCTTTCTTGTGGAGAGGGGGGACAATGTACTCAACGTTGCCCGCAGATTGCTGGATGAGCAGCGGTGAACTGTTAGTGTTATGGAATCGTTTATCTTATCCGGGAGTATCTTTTACCTTTCATCCATTTATGACCGGTTATGTCACTACTTGAAAAAATTCAGAATACCACCTGTTCTCTTCGTCAGCAGAATGAGTGGTTGAAAATCTATACCTGCCCGGTTCCATCTTCGGATTTTCTTTCCTTTGTCGGGATTGCCCGGTTTGATGTGCCGGTAAGTAATGTGCTGGCATTGCTTTACGATGTAGATGCGGCAACAGAGTGGGTTTGGAAGACTCGTGAAATGAAAGTTCTCAGGGAGCTCGATGGCGATGAGGGGCTTGTGGTGTACCAGCTCGTAAGTGCGCCCTGGCCTCTTTCTGATCGCGAAATCATAACACAGTCGCAGGGTTTTGTGGATCCGGATACATCGGAGGTGTTCATACGTATTAACGCGTTGCCTGATTTCCTGCCGGAAAATCCTGACTATGTACGTGTACGGCAAATGGAGGGTGCATGGAATATCATGCCTCTTTCAGAAACGAGCTGCAGGGTCGTGTTCAGGTTGCATATAGAACCTGGCGGCGAAATCCCTTCCTGGCTTGCCAATATAGCGGTGATCGATACTCCCTACCATACTCTTGCCAATATGCGTAACATGGTGACGAGAGAGAAGTATGCTGATCCTGTTGAACTGCCTTTTGCGCAATCGTCACATGATATCGACCAGAATTATCAGGAGTTTATCACAGAATAAGATCAGTATGGCATATGGGAATTGAGGTGTTCGCAGAAGATCGGTGGGAATTCCGGGTGGAACATAAGGGGATCAGTATTTTTTCGGCAAAACTTGAGTCTTCAGACATTATGGGATTCAAGGGTCATGTTGTACTCAAGGTGCCTTTGCGGAAGCTGATAGCGCTGTTCCACGATTTTGAGAGTTACCACAGGTGGGTGCATCACCTGCTCTCCATGCAGCTGCTCGAAAAAGGGGAACAGCTTGACTATATAGTGCGCCAGGTTATAGATGCGCCCTGGCCGCTGAAGCCGATGGAGATGCTGATCAGGACAGGTGTTGCCGAAGAAGGTTCGGAAGGTGTTGCTGTGACCATGGTTTCGGAGCCGGAGTTCATACCGGAAGACAGCCGTTTCCAGCGAGTGCGGGAGACGTACGGTAAATGGATATTTATTCCGGGGAAGGATGACCAGGTCGATATTACCTTTATGATGCATATGCATCCAGGGGAGAATATACCGTCAGGCATTGTCAATACGGCTCTGTTCGAAGTGCCGTTCTATTCCCTGCAGAACCTTCGTCGTCTTGCTGAAGATGAACGTTACAGCCCGCCATATCCGTCTGACGTCGACGAGTTTATCGCGATCCACTAACTGAAAATCTAACCGCTGAAATAGGCCAGGCAGGCGTTTCGTAGTTTTTCGGGTTTGACGGCTACAGCCCCGACTTCCTGGCAGACTGTGCCGGCTGCCAGGTTGGCGATTTCTGCACTTTGGGTGATGGACAGACCGGCGGCAATCCCGAGCGCAAGAATGGCGATGACGGTGTCTCCTGCACCGGATACGTCTGCTACTTCAAGCGAGGCTGCCGGTATGTGTGTGAACTTGTCGTTGCATATCGTGATCCCTTTTTCACTTCGGGTGACCACCAGGTCCCTGCATTCCATTTTTTCCTTCAGTTCCCTGCAGGCCTTTTCGATATCTTCGCTGTTGTTTGTAAGGACGGTTCCCAGGGAGGCCGCAATTTCCGACAGGTTGGGCTTGAAGACCGTGCAGCCCTGGTAATTGAAGAAGCCCTGGAGCTTGGGATCGACAAGCACGGGGACCTTGTGCCTGTTTGCCAGTGCGATGACCTCCCGTATAACTCGCGGTGTGAGGACGCCCTTGTTGTAATCTTCGAGGATGACCGCATCGAGTGCGTCCAGTTTTTCCTCTATCTTCCGGATAATCTCCTGTTCGATATGCTCGTCCACCGGGGTTCGTTTTTCATGGTCGACCCTGGTTATATGGTGGTTCTGGGAGAGAATCCTTGTCTTGCTTGTGGTTGGCCTCGATCTGTCAGTGACGATGTGCTTCGGTGCGATGCCTGCATCTTCCAGCAGTTGCCTGATGCTGTGTGCGTCAGCATCTGCACCTGTCACCCCTATGAGTATCGTTTCCGCTCCCATTGCCCTGGTGTTTACGGCAACGTTTGCTGCACCACCGAGGCGAAATTCCTGCCTGGTCACATCCACTACGGGTACAGGGTATTCGGGGGAAATCCTCGAAACGTGGCCAAAAATGTACTTGTCCAGCATCAGGTCGCCGATAACGGCTATTCGGCACTTCCGGAATGCCTTGAAGAGGGTATCGATATCCATTGTCCTCTGTTTCTCGGGGATGTTTATCGGATTGCTAGTTCTTGTGTGGTGGGAATATACGAAAGAGCTGAGGAATAAAAACCGCCAGTGATGAGATTGTTGGGGGAAATCGTTTTACTATTTCAGTTTTTTTGTTATAATTCAAGCTATCCAAATTTAGGTTGTTTTGAAGAAAAACCGGGTCAATGTTTGATAATCTCAGCGACAGGCTGGAGGCTACCTTCACAAAGCTTTCCGGCCAGGCTACCATAAACGAGGTAAATATCGGTATCGCCATGCGCGATATCAAAAGGGCTCTCATCAGCGCTGACGTCAATTACAAGGTCGTCAAGAAGTTTGTTGAGGAGGTCCGGGCAAAATCCCTCGGCGAAGGTGTGGTGAAAAGCGTTTCTCCTGCTCAGATGATTGTCAAGATCGTCAATGACGAGCTTGTGGAGTTGATGGGGGGTGAGCACAAGCCACTCGATCTCAATGGTTCGCGTATTCCTGCAGTTGTCATGGTTGCGGGGTTACAGGGGTCCGGTAAAACTACGTTCTGCGCCAAACTTGCCAGGCGCCTGAAGAAAAACGGCAGACATCCGCTGCTTGTCGCTGCTGATGTCTACCGTCCGGCAGCTGTAGAGCAGTTGAAGACTCTTGGTGGTCAGGTTGACGTGCCTGTCTATGCAATTGATGAGCAGGATGCCCTGAAGGTGGCCCTTGAGGGCGTAGAGGAGGCCCGCAAGACGGCCCGCGATGTTGTTATTGTCGATACGGCAGGGCGCCTGCAGGTGGACGAGGCGATGATGGTCGAAGCTGAAACCCTCAAGGAAAAGCTTGGGCCGGACGAGATCCTGTTCGTTGTGGATGCCATGATCGGCCAGGAAGCGGTCAATACGGCAAAGATTTTCAATGAAAGGCTCGATTTCGACGGGGTTGTGCTCACAAAGCTCGATGGTGATGCTCGTGGAGGTGCTGCGCTATCCATCAAGCAAGTCGTAGACAAGCCGATCAAGTTCATGAGTGTTGGCGAAAAGCCTGATGACCTTGACCTTTTCTACCCGGACCGTATGGCGCAGCGCATACTGGGGATGGGTGATATTGTCAGTTTTGTCGAAAAGGCGCAGGAGACGCTCGACCTGGAAAAGACCCAGGAGATGCAGTCGAGGCTTCTCAAGAATGAATTCGACCTTAACGATTTTTATGACCAGCTGCAGCAGCTTAAAAAGATGGGCTCCATACAGGGGCTCGTGGAAATGGTGCCCGGACTGAACAAGATGATTCCCAAGCAGGATCTCGAGGGGCTTGATTTCGGGCCTATTGAGGCGATTATCTGCTCTATGACCAAGGATGAGAAGCATCGTCCTGAAATCATTAACGGCAGCAGGCGTCAGAGAATCGCCAGAGGCAGCGGAACCAGTGTCCAGGATGTCAACATGCTGCTCAAGCAGTTCAAGGAGATGAAGAAGATGATGGGTTCGGTGACGAGAATGACTAAATCAGGAAGGAAGATCATGCCTCAGAACCTGAACCTGGACAAACTCCTTAAAAAGTAATTTTGCTACTAACTTACTTGCATTTTACGATAACTTAAAAATTTAATGCTTTGGTAAAAATCAGACTGAGAAGAGCCGGCAGGAAGAAAATGCCAGTGTACCAGATTGTGGCTGCTGACAGCCGTGCCCCTCGTGATGGTAAGTTCCTTGAGGTTATCGGCCATTACCAGCCGACAGCCAAGCCTCATGCCGTGAATATCGATAAAGAGCGTGTAGAGTACTGGTTGGGTGTTGGCGCGCAGCCTACAGATACGGCAAGAAGCCTTATCCGCACCACCGGCCTCCTGTATGAACTGAACCTTAAGCGCCGCGGTCGCAGCGAGGAAGAGATTGCCCAGGAGATGGAGCAGTGGCAGCAGCGTAATGCGGAACGCCTGCAGAAAAGGCTTGCTGTAAAGGCTCATCGCCGTCAGGCCAAGAAGGATGCCGAGGCAGCCGCTGCAGCTTCTGCAGAAAGCGCAGAATAAGCTGTGCCGTCAAGCGAAACACTTTTTCTGGCAGGGCGTATTCTCAAGCCGCGAGGCCTGAAAGGTGACCTTAAGGTCCTGCCGGAAACAGATTTTCCGGAAAGGTTTCTTGAACGGAAACATTTGTATGTGGGGCGAACTCCGGCTGATGCCGTCGAATATGAAGTGGTACAAGCTTCGTTGCAGAAGGGGTTTGCCTATATAAGGCTTCAGGGAGCATTGGACCGGGATATGGCTGAATCGCTGGCAGGAAGTAATCTGTATGTTCAGGAATCTGACCTTGCAGAGCTTCCTCCTGATATGGCCTGGATACACGAACTCGTTGGCTTGCAGGCTTTCGATACAGACGGTGCCGAGATCGGGGTTGTGCGTGATGTGCTTGATATGCCCGCGCACCAGGTCTACGAGATAGAGGTTGCTGACGGTAAACGTGTACTTGTCCCTGCACTCGAAGAGTTTGTCGAGGAGACAGATGTCACTGGCGGAAGGATTGTCCTGAAGCGTTTTGATGAGTTTACAGAGTAGGGCTGAGGCTGCGTATGCCATTGCGGATTGATGTTATAAGTGTGATCCCGGGGTTTTTCGATTCTCCGCTGCAGCATGGTCTGCTACGGATCGCTGCCGAAAAGAAGCTTGCTGAGGTTTATGTACATAACCTCAGGGATTACGGGCTGGGACGATACAGACAGGTTGACGATACACCATTTGGAGGTGGTGCCGGAATGGTGCTCAGGCCCGAACCGGTATTCACCTGTATAGAGCGACTACTTGGGGAAAGGGATTACGATGCTGTGATTTTCATGACTCCAGACGGTGAGCGTCTCGACCAGGGAAAGGCTAATCGCCTTTCACGCAAGCGTAACCTGATAGTTCTTTGTGGTCATTACAAGGCTGTCGATCAGCGTATACGAGATACACTCATTACGATGGATCTTTCTGTTGGTGATGTTGTACTGTCTGGCGGTGAAATCCCTGCGCTGATGCTGATGGATGCCTTGTTCAGGTTGATTCCCGGTGTGCTGGGGGACAGCGAATCAGCGCTGACCGATTCCTTTCAGACAGGAATGCTTGATTCGGTATATTATACGAGGCCAGCCGATTACCGGGGCATGACGGTGCCGGATGTATTGCTTTCGGGCCATCACAGGAAGATCGAGGAATGGCGATACGACAATGCGCTTGCACGGACAAGGATGATGCGTCCGGATCTTCTGGATAATGAAACTAGAGAAGAATTAGAGAATACATAACGTTAAATGTTGTCATCATGGATCAGTTAATTCAGTTAGTAGAGGCTTCACAGCAGCGCCAGGATCTCCCGGATCTTCGCCCGGGCGACACTATCAAGATGCAGCTGCGGGTTATCGAAGGTGAAAAAGAGCGTCTTCAGGCTTACGAAGGTGTTGTTATTTCCGAAAGCGGCGCCGGCACCAACAGGACTATCACAGTCCGCAAGATTTCAAACGGTATTGGTGTAGAGAGGATTATCCCTCTTAATTCTCCCAATATCGAAAGCATCGAGATACGCCGTCATGGCAAGACTCGTCGCGCCAAGCTCGGATATCTCCGTAAGCGTACAGGAAAGGCTGCACTCAAGGTCAAGGAGCGCAAAATCAACACTCCTGCAGGAAACTGACAGGCTGCGTTTCCCGGTTTTCAAGAGAAAGCTGTTACGGTATGTTCTATCCGTGACAGCTTTTTTTTTATCCTGTTTTCTGTTTTATGCAAACCTGATTTTTTCAATATGAGTGCTGAACAGGCTTATTGCGTGCCGTGCCATGAGGTTGCGAAACTCCAGGAAAAAGTGCTTGGATTCTATCGTGAGCATGGTCGGGTTTTTCCATGGCGCCAGACTACAGACCGTTATACTGTCATGGTCAGCGAGATTATGCTCCAGCAGACCCAGGCTGAACGGGTTGTGCCACGGTTCGAGGCCTGGATAAAGTGTTTTCCTGATCCGGTTTCACTTGCGGAGGCCCCTCTGCGAAGTGTACTCAAGCTCTGGAGCGGCCTTGGGTACAATTCCAGGGCAGAACGCCTGCAGAGGTCTGCCAGGCTTGTGGTTTCAGAGTTTTGCGGGGTGGTCCCGGGTGATCCTGCCTTGTTGCGTACATTGCCAGGCATTGGCCCGTATACAAGCCGATCTATTCCTGTATTTGCCGATAATCTCGATATTGCAACGGTCGATACCAATATCCGCAGGATTTTCGTGCATGAACTGGGTATCAATGCATCAGCCCCGGACAGGGTGCTGTATGCCGTCGCTGAACAGGTACTTCCGAGGGGGCGCAGCAGGGAGTGGCACAATGCGCTCATGGATTACGGGGCTCTGCATCTTACAGCCAGGAAAACCGGTATCGCTTCGCGCTCTCGCCAGTCGACATTTCTCCATTCGCCTCGCTGGTATCGAGGGCGGATCCTCCGCTATCTTCTCGATAACGGACAGGGTATGACGTTGGAAGATGTTGAAGAGCGCTATGGGCAGGGGCCCCATGACCTCGGGAAAATTATCGAGGGCATGGAGCGGGATGGTATTATCGAGCGTTATGGTGATGGGGAGCGGAGAATAAGGATACGGGGTGACAATGACCACTAGGGCTGCCGGCTGGGTATCACGTTTACTCGGTATTGTAGACCATGGCTTTGTACAGGGCATCTATTTCTTCGTGGAACCTTTCGCGAATCTCTTTCCGTCTCAGCTTCAGTGTTGGGGTCAGAGCGCCGTTATCTATGGTGAATGCGGCATCGAGCAGGTGGAATTTCCTGACTTTTTCGTGTGTCGCCAGCTTGCGTGAAATCGTCCTGAGCTGGTTTTCATAGAGTTTCAGTATAGCTTTTTCCTTGAGGAGTTCGGCCATGTTGTCTGTAGGAATGCCGTTTTCAAGCGCATAGGACCTGATTTCGTCGAAATTCGGTACGATGAGTGCCGCCAGGAAGGGGCGTTTTTCCCCTACCACCATGACCTGGTCGACATAGGGACTTTCAGAAATAAGGTTTTCTATGGGTAGCGGCGCGATGTTTTTTCCGCCAGACGTGACAATGATATGTTTTTTGCGGTCTGTGATTTTTAACCGGCCTTCATTGTCAAGTTCGCCAATATCTCCGGTATGAAACCATCCATCATAGATGACTTCCCTTGTCGCTTCCTGGTCGTTCCAGTAGCCTTTCATGATGTTGGGGCCCTTGAACAGGATCTCTCCGTCAGGCGCAATGCTGACGGTCACGTTGTCGACTACCGGACCAACGGTGCCGAACTTTACGTTTTCAGGTCGGTTGACGTTGGTGACGGGGGCGGTTTCGGTCAGTCCGTATCCTTCAAGAATTGTGATACCGAGCGCCTGGAAAAACTCTCCGACTGCCTGGGGGAGTGCAGCTCCTCCGGAAACGAAATACCGTAGTTCTCCTCCGAATTTGTGCTGGATCTTGGAGTACACCAGCTTTGCTGCGAGTTTGTGCTGTAGTACGGTTGATGCGCTGGGTTTACCTGATGCCTGTTCAGCATGGTATTTCTTTCCTGTTTCAAGTGCCCAGTTGAAAATTTTCTGCTTTACCGAGCTATCGTTCTGTACCTGCTTGAGTATGGTGGCGCGTATCCTGTCGAAGAGGCGGGGAACAGTGAAAATGATTGTTGGATGGGCTTCCGAGATATTCAATGATACGGTTTCGATGCTTTCAGCAAGATAGATTGCAGCTCCACAGGCAAACATGAGATAGTACCCACCGGTGCGTTCATAGGCGTGCGAAAGTGGAAGGAACGAGAGGCTCCTGTCATCTTCGTCCAGCCGGATGACTCCTGAGCAGGACTTGACGTTTTCACAGATGTTTCGGTGGGTCAACATCACTCCTTTCGGAAGGCCTGTGGTTCCGGACGTGTAGATGATGGTGGCAAGGTCGTCTGGCTTGACTGCCTGGTAACTGGCATAATCAGGCGTATCGGCAAGAATCTTTCGCCCTTCTTCTTTGGCTGCAGTGAGTTCTGTAACGCCTTCGACGGGTTCGTCGAGGCGGTTCATGACAATGATATCCTGCAGTTCATCAAGATTCTGCCATAGAGAGAGCACCTTGCCAAGCTGGAGCATATTGGAGACAATGATCGCTTTGCATCCTGAATCCTTCAGGATATACTCTATCTGGTTCGGTGGAAGGGAAGGGTAGAGAGGTACGTCTACGGCTCCCAGGGAGAGAACTGCCATGTCGCTCAGGTACCAGCCTGGCCTGTTTTCTGAAAGGATGGCTACCCTGTCTCCAAGGGTGATACCCCGGTTGCGCAGGAATGCGGCAAAAGCGGAGATATCGTCATGTAACGCGTCATATGAAATAGGCTCGTACTGTCCGGCAATCTTGCGAGCCAGTGGAAATTTGTTTTTCTGTCCCTTGAAGTGGCGGAATACCTGTATGAACAGCTCCGGGAGCGTTTGAAAGCCGGGATAGACAAGACCCATAAGCCGGATGTTGTGTGGGGTGAACGTTACCTGTTTGCCAACAACTTATTTACCAATAGTTTGCTATCTTTGCAAGAGGTTCTTTTTCAGGTAACCTTTTCAGGCAGAGAGCACATGCTGCGCTTTACCTATGCAGGTAAGTTCCGGGCAACATCCATTGCCGGATATCTGGGCCTTGGAGCCGGTTCGACCTGCAGGTGATGGCATAGGCTGCAGGACATGGGTTATCCGGTTTTTTTCGAGGCGTCAGGTATACCGGAGTTTGCCCTTGTCGGAGGGGCTTTTGCGCTTTTGCGACGGACAAAGGATATTATCTGGTGCAAAGGAGATGCTGGAAACTAATAAAGGGCGTACATGAGATATGTACGCCCTTTTGGCCTTTTTGAATATTCTGAGGCGAAGAGCGGATTCGAACCGCTGTGGAAGGTTTTGCAGACCTCTGCCTAGCCACTCGGCCACTTCGCCATTTTGCAGGGCGCCACTAACAGAGCTGGTGGTGTGCTGCAATGGGTGTTCAATGTAAAAAAAAAGATGCAACGATGCAACAGTGCTTTTCTTTTTTATGTGCAGGGCGAACTGTATGTTGCTGTCAGGTCGGATTTCCAGGAACGTTGTTGCGCAGCTCTTCCCAGAGCGCCTGGTAGGATTTCGAGGCAGGGCTTCCTGGTTTGGTGGCTGTCAGTGGTGCGCGATAGATACCCATTTTTTCAACTTCGGAGCTGTAAGGAATGGTACTGGCCAGGAATCCATCGGTATTGCGATATTCCCTGATAATATCCCGGTGCATGGCTTTGCGTTTTTCAACCATGGTGAAAAACGCCCTGATTTTTGATGTATCCGTTCCGCTTTCCCGGAAAAAATCCACGAGTTGCTGATAGGTACGAAGCGAAAGTGTTGTGGGGATGAGCGGGACCAGCACGATATCTGCCGCCTTGAAGATGTTTTCAGACAGGAGTGTCAGGTTTGGCGGACAGTCGAGGAAAATATAGCGGTATTCTGTTTCGAGTTCGCTGAGATTTGTCTTGAGTTTTTTCTGTGGTTTTTTCTCGGCACCGAGTTCGATATCAAGGTTCCTGAACGAGAAATCGGATGGCAGTAGGTCAAGGTTTTCAAAATCCGTCGCTTTGATGTTCTGGTATATTTTCCTGCTGCCCTTGAGGAACTTTGCGCTGTTGAATTTTTTGTTTGCGGTGATCCTGAAATAGTATGAGCTTGCTCCCTGGGGATCGAGATCGCTTATGAGTACCGGTGGCTCGCTCAGGGATGCCAGGTGGCTCAGGTTTACCGCGGCAGCAGTTTTTCCGACACCTCCCTTGATGCTGTAGAGTGCTATGGTTTTCATGCGTTACCCTTTCTGGTGGATAAGTTGCCTGAAAAGATGTTCAGTCTCTTCCGAATCGAATTTTCTGAATGTCTTGTGGAATCGTGCGCGTACATTTTCGCGTTCGTTGCCTATCAGGGCTATCAGGCCGCCGAGAGATGCCGCTGTTTCCGGGTTGTTTTTGCATCGAGGAGACGAGGCCAGCCATTGATAGAGGTGATCCTGCTGGACTGACAGGTCTACGAAGCTGCCCAGGTTGTCCTGCAGGTTCTTGAGCTGTTTGACAGCAGGATTTATGATATTGTCCGGATACACTGTCGCAAAAAATTCCAGCAGGTAACGGAGTTTTTTGCAGTCGAGTCGGAGGGCATGCAGTTCCTGGTCTGAAGCTTCCTGCCCGATGTTTCTTCCGTGTCGGAGCACTTTTTTCCAGGCTTTGCGGATTGTTGTCTTCGCAGCCTCTGCGGTTTTTATACTGCCCTCATGCAGGGTCACGGCATGAGGGTTTCGCAGGAATGCTTCCCACTGCTTGATGAATGCTGCGTGATGCGTCGTCGAGAGGTGCCGTGCAAACTTGCGGAGCTCGGCATGACGGCCTTTGCGCAAGTCTTCGAAAAATGGCTCGAGGCCTGGACGGAGTCGCTGCGGCAGCATTGCCCGAAGGGTATCTGCTTCCAGAAGGTAGACATCCTGGTCACGGAGGTTGTTGGTTCGTTTTGCAAGATCCCGGAAGCCCTGCCTGAACGGGGCTATGGTTTCTTCTGCGAAAATGCCTTTCAGCTGGGCAAGTATGGAACGAGTCCTGCGGATAGCTACCCTGTAATCGTGCAGAAATTCAGTGTCGATATCTTTCGGGATCCATGGTTCGTTCGTGCGCAGGACCTGCAGTGTCTGGCGAAGCATTCTCCTTGCGCTCTGTCCGACAGGGGCGTCTTTTTCAAGACGAACCGTGGGCTTGGAAGCGTAGGCCTGCACTGAAAAACCGCACTGTTTGAAGATGTTGCGATACATGGGTTCGAGCGACGGTAGCGTGGTCGCTTTTGCCGTTTTTTCTGCCGCATCCTGGATGGTTGCTACCTCGTCCTGGTACCCTCGCAAAGGGGTCAGGGTGAGAACGGTTGTGCTCTGTTTCTTTTTTGTTCCTGCCGACAGGGTGGTGAGTCGCAGGGTGGCGACAGTCTTGCAGTTTTCATCGAGGATCCGCCATTGCTCCTCGTTGTGCATGTATTCGGCAAGCCTGATGAATGCACGAAGAGGCGAGATTTGTTTAAGTATTTCCCTGACCGGTCCATCGTGTATTTCCTGCGCCATGAAGGCTACGGGTGAACGGCGAAAACTGCATGAGGCTGACAGGTTGCCATTGCTGAGGTCAGTTATGCTGAGCTGTCCGGAAGTTTTGAGTACAAGATGGTTGGTTGACCACGCCTGGGATTCGAAGGTGTCGTAGAGTGCAATATTCCGGGTTTTCAGATTTCCCCGATCGACGGTGAAGGGGGTTGCGGCAAGGATCTGTTCTGCAATCTCGGCGCTTTCAAGCAGGTAGACTGATGAGACTGGCCTGTAATTCATCTGTTCCTGTGCTTTTCGGGGGAATTCGATGTTTAAACTTTAAATATAAAAAATATTATCTCTTCTGGCTGGATATGATCGAGAGTTTGCAGTAATGTAAGGCGATAGCTGCTGATGTTTTCGTACCAGAACTTCTTTTGTGGTCGCTGCGGTTTTTGTTAGATTAAGATTTCGTATCTTTTGCAGATACAGACAACTATTCGATTAATCTGCTGGTCATTTTTGCATGAAACAGGGTCTAGGCATTTTCGCTCTTGTTTTCTTCCTCATTACCGGTTGTTCCGCAGCTGATTCGTCTGACGATCGCGTGGTCGGTATGGTTTTCGACGTTGGGGGCAGGGGGGATAAATCATTCAATGACGCTGCCTACAGGGGACTGGAGCTTGCCCGGGATTCGCTCGGGACTCCATTCGTCTACATAGAACCCACTGGCGAAGGCGCTGATCGCGAGGCCGCTTTGCGCAACCTGGCAATGGATCCGGATATCGAGCTTGTTTTTGGTGTAGGATTGCTTTTCAGTCGTGATATCACTGATGCTGCCAGGCAGTTTCCCGACAAGTATTTCGCATGTATTGATTATGTTCCCGAGGAAGGCGTGGATATACCCTCAAACCTTTCTGCTATCGTGTTTGAGGATCGCAAGGGTTCTTTTCTTGCCGGGGCCCTGGCTGCCATGTCGAGCAGGTCGGAGAAGATCGGTTTTATAGGCGGTATGGATTCAAATATCATACGGCGTTTTGAAGAAGGGTACCGAAAGGGAGCCCGTTACGAGAATCCGGATATCGAAGTCATAAGCGGATTTATAGGTATGACCGGCAGTGCTTTTGCAAACCCTTCCAAAGGGCGTGAGGTGGCACTGGGTCAGTATGCCAAAGGTGTCGATGTCATTTACCAGGCTGCCGGGGCCAGCGGCCTTGGTGTTGTGGAGGCTGCCAGAGAGACTGGCAATCTGGTCATCGGTACCGATATGGACCAGAGTGCCCTGGCCCCGGAATACGTGCTTTCCACCATCGTCAAGGCAATAGATCGTGTGGTTCTGTCTACGATAGCCGATGTAGAAACCGGTTCGTTCAAGGGTGGCCGTGTCAATACTTATGGCCTCGATGGCAGGTTTACCGATTACGTCCATCGGGAAGACGGGACAGGCCTTCCCGATCCGGCTGCCGTTTCCCGCCTTGAAGAGCTTCGGAAGGGGCTCATGGAAGGTTCCATAACTCTATAGCAATAACATACCAATAACCACCAAACAAGTGAATACCATGAATCAGACTATGTCATTTCTGAAAAAAATGTTCGTCCTTGTCCTGTTTGTCGGACTTTCGGCCTGCGGAGGAGCTAAAGAAGATGCGTTGAAGGCTGAAATTGATGAAACGATGCAGGTGATCAGTGACCAACTTACTTCGCTCAATGCAGTGAAGATGGAGCAGGAGAGTGTTGCCGACGGACTTGAGGAAGACCTCAAATGGGAGTACAGCCCCGAGTTCGAAGAAGCGGTGAAAAGTTATGTTTCCACGGTCGAACACCTCAACGAGTCTATTGCGGAACTGGATGTCATCTATGATGAGCTGGCCGGTATCAATGAGAAAATCGAAAAAGGTGCTCCCCTGGAATACAGTAGTCAGCTTATGACCGAAATGGCAGAAGAGCGTATCGAGCGTTTCGAGGAGGTCGTTGCCGATATCGAGGCTACCCAGGATAAGCTCTATGACCTCAGTGACCAGATAGACCAGATGTAATTCTTTCTTAAAGCTGACTTAGTGCCAAAATCAATTCTCGTTACCGGGGGGACCGGTTTTATCGGTTCCCGTCTGGTACATAAGCTTGCAACAGGGGATGATGAGGTGAGGGTGCTTGTTCGTCCTACCTCTTCCCTTGTCCCTCTCAACGGCCTCGAAGGCCGAATAGTGCCTGTACTGGGCGATGTTACCGATTATACTTCTCTCCAGCAAGCTATGCAGGGGGTGGACGAGGTATACCATAGTGCCGGCTTTACCTATATGGGTGGCGATCCTTCCCGGGATAAAAAACTTCGGGCTATCAATATAGAAGGTACGCGCAATGTACTCAAGGCTGCCCGTGAAGCTGGGGTAAGGCGCGTCCTGCATGTCAGTTCGATTACGGCTGTCGGTATGTCCGGGAAAAAGGTGCCTGCAGATGAGACATTTTCATGGAATTTTCATAATGTACCCCTACGATATGCAGAGACCAAGCATCTTGCTGAAGAGGTTGTGATGCAGGCTGTACGGGATGGACTTGATTGTGTGATCGTCAATCCGGCTTTTGTTTTCGGAGCAGGGGATGTTAATTTCAATGCTGGTCGGCTTATCAAGGATGTCTACCAGGGACGTGTTCCGGGATACCCTCTTGGCGGCATCTGTGTTGTTGATGTGGAGATAGTGGTCGAAACCACTATTGCTGCAATGCAGAAGGGACGTACAGGAGAGCGTTATATTATAGGGGGCGACAATGTGACCTACAGGAAGTTGTCGCAGACCATAGCGCGAGTGACTGGTGTGAAGCCTTTTATGGTTCCTTTCCCGTTTGCTCTTGCCAGGTTGACACTATCTCTTTTCAGTTTGATGGGTTACAGGCACCGTTTTTCCAAACTTTTCAATCTTTCCATGTTCAGGGTTGCTTCGGAGTTCCTCTATTTCGATTCATCGAAAGCCCGGCGTGAACTCGGTATGAGAAGTGAGCCACATACAGAGAGCATCAGGCGTGCTTTTGAATGGTACAGGAAAGAGGGGATGTTATGATATGGCTTCCAACACCATCGTTGAAAGGGTTGCTGTAGACCTTTCCCATTATCCTCCGTTCGATAACCTTTCGCAGGAGATTCTGCAGGAACTTGCTGCTTCTGTATCAGTATCCTATCATGACGAAGGCGAGGTGATTTTCCGTAAAGGTGATGATCTTCGTGAATGCGCCTTTATGGTGATGAAGGGGGCTGTGCGACTTTTCGAGCATTTTGACGACAACGAAGTTCTTGTCGATCTTTGTGATGAAGGCGATATTTTCGGTGTACGTGCAATTTTTGCCCGTCAGGATTATGTGATGACGGCCCAGGTGGCTGAAGAGAGCCTGCTGTATGAAATTCCTGTGGATAATATACGGCGTCTGTTCAGGGAGCATCCTGCCGTAGCCATGTTTTTCGCTGCGGAGTTTGCCAAAAGTGTCGAGGAGATAGACCATTCGCTTACGGAGGCTTACCGACGAAGCGCTGGTAGTTCGATCCGGGAACATGCCTGCCGGAGTTTCCTCGAAAACGAAACCCTCGAGGTCCGTCCTGTGGCTTCGGTGACGACCTGCCCCCCTGATATTTCTATTCAGGATGCTGCCCGTATCATGTCTGAGCAGGATATCGGCTCCATTGTCGTTGTCTCACCCGAGCGTCATCCGATGGGTATCATCACTGATACTGACCTGCGGAAGAAGGTCGTTGCCGTTCCTGGTTCCATCAAGGAGCGCCCTGTCAGGGATATTATGAGTTCGCCTGTCTATACGATCAATGAGGGTAAGACCATTGCTGATATGGTCATGCTCATGGTGAAGACAAAGCTGCGCCATTTCTGCATTACAGCAGACGGTTCCCCGGATAGCCCGGTAACCGGGATCATCTCGGAACATGATATCATTACTTCCGAAGGGAACAATCCTGCCGTCATCATGAAGGCCTTGATGCAGGCGCAGTCTTTCGAAGAGCTGAAGGAGCAGCGGGACAAAGCTGAAAAGCTGTTGCAGGTCTATGTCGAGCAGGATGTGGCGGTTCATTTCATCGCTAACATCATAACGGAAATCAATGATGCAATAATTACGCGCGCTATAGGGTTTTCGCTTACCCGGCTTGAACCTGAACGTTCCAGGATTTCGGATAAACTGCCCGAATTCTGCTGGCTTTCCCTTGGTAGTGAGGGGCGTCGTGAGCAGCTTCTGCGTACGGACCAGGATAACGCTATCCTTTATGAAGATCCGGCTCCTTCGGATGCAGAGCAGGTACAGGAGTATTTTCTGCAGCTTGCACGGGAGGTGACAGGTATTCTCCAGGAGTGCGGTTTTGTGAGGTGTCCTGCCGATGTGATGGCGAGCAATCCGAAATGGTGCCAGCCTGTATCGGTCTGGACCGGTTATTTTCGTAAATGGATCCAGACGCCAGAGCCCAGAGCCCTAATGCACTCGACCATATTTTTCGATTTCAGGCCGGTCTATGGTCAGTCGAAGCTTGCTTCACGCCTGAAGCAGGAGATTTTTGCGGAGATTTCCCGTAATAGCGGTTTTTTGCAGTTTTTCGCTAAAAATGCCCTTCAGAACCCTCCTCCCCTTGGGTTTTTCAGGAATTTCGTTGTCGAGAAAAGCCGCGAACATGCCAATGAATTCGATATTAAGGCCAGGGCTATGATGCCGCTTTCAGATGCAGCAAGGGTCTTGAGCTACGAACAGGAAATCGCAGAGTATTTCAGCACCCCTGAGCGTTTCAGGCGACTTTCTACCCTGATGCCGGATATGAAGGATTTACTCCAGGAGGCTTCGGCGGCATACGAGTTCCTTATGAGGCTGCGGACCGTCAACGGCCTGAAGTCGGGAGGTTCGGGACGCTATATAAAACCCGAGACCCTCAATAAACTTGATCGTCAGATGCTGCGTAATGTGTTTGGTGCCATCGAGAAGGTCCAGAAAGGATTGACGCTGCGTTTCCAGCTCGATTACATCCGTGATTAGAAGTATCGAGAAGGTGTTGGCGGAATACCGCTGCAGGAAGGGAGCACTTCGTAGTGAGGTGTGTGACTACCTTAGGGCGTTCAGGCGTAAAGACTATCTGGATACCCACGTTGATGAAGCCCGTTTTGTGGTATTCGATACGGAAACGACAGGGTTCGATACCTCTAGGGATAGCGTGATTTCAATCGGTGCCGTAGCCATCAACCAAGGCAGGATCTCGATTGATGATTCAATGGAGCTGCTTGTACGCCGTGCCTCTATCGGGGATCGAGAGGCTGCTGCGGTACATGGTCTTCTCAGTCGGGACCTTTCGGACGGCTGTGACGAAGCTGAGGCTGCACTTGCGTTTCTTGTCTATTGCGGGCGGAGTGTGCTTGTAGCGCAGCATGCGTCATTCGATATCCTGATGATGAACCGTATCCTGCAGCGCCATTTCGGAATACGGCTGATGAACGATGTGGTCGATACGGCAAGCCTGGCCAAGCGGCTTGAAAAAGGCCCCTATTACAACCTTGCGCATAAGAGCGGTGAGTACCGGCTTGACAATCTCCTCCTGAGGTATCGTATCCGTTTGCATGACCGCCATACAGCTGCCGGCGATGCCTTCCTGACGGCACAGCTGTTCCAGCGCCTGGTCAGCAAGGGGAAGGAGTGCGGGATACTGACGGTCAGGGACCTGTTGCTGCGATGAATTTCCTTTCGGGTCAGGGCTTTCTCGAGAGCAGAAGCATTCTTGGTGAATGTTCACTGTTGAATGGCGTTCCGTCATAGTCTCCAAGGATCCTCACAATCTCGAATCCTTCTTGTTCGAGGAGCGTCCTGATACTGGCGGAACTGAACAGTCTGACAGATTCAGAGAACCGATGCGTGCCATCCGGACCGGTGATCGAGATTTCTTTCTTGACCCGCCCGTTTGCAATGCTGCGCTCTTCGATGACGGTAAGCTCATCTACCTGTTTTTCCGAGTGCGGTATAAGTGTTTTTTCCAGGTGGACGGGGTTGATGAGGTCCAGGGCATACCAGCCGCCAGGTTTGAGGTGCCTGTATACCTGTTGTATAACCTGGGCATCGTCTTCGTTTCGATCGAAATACCCGAAGCTTGAAAAGAGCTGTACAGCGAGCTCGTAGGAGCCGTCGATGTCCAGGGTTCTCATATCCTGCCGGGTGCAGGTAATGCCAAGGCCTTCCTTTTCGGCATGCGCCCGGGTACAGTTGATGAGGTAAGGGGAGAGGTCATTGGCTGTGACGTTGAAGCCGCGACGACTGAATTCGAGAGCGTGGCGTCCTGCTCCACAGGCAACGTCGAGTATGTGTGGCGTCGGTGTTGATGGAGCCAGTGAGGTTTCCTTAAGGATCGTCTCAACGCACCGCCTTGCTTCCGATGCATCGCGATGACTGTAAAGCTTGAGGTAGAGGGGGTGGTTGAACCATGCGGCAAACCATGCTGTGTGCTCAGTACTCATTACCAGTAAAAAAAGCCCTCTTATGCGAGGGCTTTCTGGATGTAGTCGGAAATGAACTTCTGTTCGTTTTCACCTTCAGGGATACGGACGTTCTTTTCCATGAATTTCCAGGCTTTCGTTTTTTCCGATTTTACTGAGTAGACCAGCTTGGCGACTTTAAAATCGTTAGCGCCTTTTTTCTTGGTCTTCGAGTCGAATGTCTGCTTTTTTGCCATTTCCGGGTATCGATTTCTTTGTTATCCTGTGCATACCGGGCACAGGGAAAAATGAAATTGAATGTAATAAAAAAGGCTGTATCTGACAACGCTTTTTTATGCATATCCAGTGAGAACTCCCTTGTGGAACGTACCTGTCACCCTGCCTTTCATGGTACGTCCGGTAAAGGGGGTGTTCGAGGCTTTCGAAGCAATATCGTTCTCACTGAAAGTCCATGTCGCTTCGGGGTCGATAAACGTCATGTTCGCCTTGCTGCCCGCTTCGAACAACAGGGGTGGCAGTTCCATCAGTCTTCTGGGGTTTGTCGACATGAGTTCTATGGCCCTGTTGACGCTGATCCTGGAGGTATGTACCAGCTGGGTGAACGTCAGCGCGACAGCAGTTTCCAGTCCGATGATACCAAAGGCGACCTGGTCAGGTGGGCACTCTTTTTCATGTCTGGCATGAGGGGCATGGTCGGTCGCTATGACATCGATGGTTCCGTCTTCCAGGGCTTCGAGCAGGGCTTCGTGGTTATCCTGGCTGCAGAGGGGCGGTTTCATGATGTAATTCCCCTTGTTTTCTGCCATGAACAGATCCTGTTCGGTCAATGTGAAATGGTGTGGGGTGACTTCACAGGTGACCTGCAGGCCTTTTTTTCGTGCCTGGCGTACCAGGTCGAGGGAGCTTCTTGTGCTGATGTGTGCTACATGGTAGCGCGGTTCAGGCAGGGGGTCATGCAGTTTGTGTTTCCGGAGGTACTCCATCAGGAGAAGGTCTCTCTGGAGTGTCAGCGCTTCGGCAACGTCGGGAATTCCTTTCAGGCCAAGCATGGCAGCGTAGTGGCCTTCGTTCATGATACCGCCTTTGGCAAGGCTTTTGTCTTCACAATGCTGGATGAAGAGCATGTCGAAATTCGAGGCGTATTCAAATGCAAGCCGCATAACCTGGCTTTCCTGTACGGCTGTGCCATCGTCCGAGATAGCTCGTATACCGCATGCAAACAGCTTGCCATACGGCGAAAGTTTCTCTCCGTTGCTTCCTTCTGTCATTGCTGCGATGATCTGGATGTCGATCGGGAGGTTTCGTGCAGCATCTCGTATATAGGCGACACCCAGCGGGTTGTCAATAACCGGATTGGTATTCGGCATGATGGCGACGCCGGTGAAGCCGCCTGCTATAGCTGCCCTTGCACCGGTTTCGAGCGTCTCCTTGTGTTCCTGGCCGGGTTCACGGAAATGGCAGTGCATGTCGAAAAGGCCTGGTACAAGGAGGATACCCTCGAGGTCGATCACCTTATCGTGTTCACGTGCCTCGAGGGCATTGTGCCCATAGGCGACGGTTTCGATAACGCCGTCATCAGCCACACGTAGAGAGCCTTTTGCGTCTATGTTCTGTCCGGGGTTGACGATATGCGGATTTTTCAGCAGTATGCTCATAAGTGTAGGGTATGATGTCATTGGTTCATGGTTTACGAACTAACCTTAAATTTAACAAACGTCTTGAAAGATCCCGTATAGAGTTACAACTTGGTCACATAATGGGGTTGGGCAAGGGGGATTTGTTATCTTGATACATGGTTGAAAAAGGTGAAATCAAAGCGAACCTTCGCCGCAGGATACTGGATCTGCGCATTTCCCTTGACCAGGTTGCATACAGGAACATGAGCCATGCTGTTGCCGAGAGGTTTCTTGCTCTTCCTGAGCTTCGTGAAGCTTCTGCTGTGCTCGTGTATCTACCGCTCTTTTCTCGAAAAGAGGTTGATACGACTGCGATGGTAACAGGGCTTGAACAGATGGGGAAAACCGTCCTGGTTCCGGTCATCAGGGGAAGCGAGCTGGTTCCGGTCTATTTCAGGAGCGGCCAGGCTACGCAGAAAGGTCGTTACGGCCAGCCGGAACCTCTCGAGCAGCTGCCCTCGCAGTCGGAGCCCGATATTGTTGTGCTGCCCCTTGCAGCAGCTGACAGGTTCGGTAACCGTATCGGGTATGGAGGAGGTTATTTTGACCGGTACCTCGCGGAGCGCAGCCGGAGAGGAGGGGCGGTTCTCGCTGTTGGTATCGCTTTCAGTATGCAGCTGGTGGCGGCATTCGAGCCTGAGTGCTGGGATTATTCCCTCGATATGCTGGTCACGGAGCAAGGGGTTCTCAGGTATCATTAACTCTTGATAAATTTGTTTTTCTCATGTCGGAAAGTCTTCAGAAACAACAGGACGGTCAGCAGGATTTCGATCAGTCTTCATATTATGTCAATCGTGAACTCGGGTGGATGGCTTTCAATCAGCGGGTGCTGGAAGAGGCTCTTGACCCGGATGCCCATCCCTTGCTGGAGCGGGCAAAGTTCATTTCCATATTCAGTTCGAATCTCGACGAATTTTACATGATCCGTGTTGCTGGTCTCGAAGACCAGGTTGAAGCAGGCATCCAGGACAGGACGATCGACGGGATGACGCCGGTCGAGCAGCTGGAGCGAATACGCCAGGGAGTCACAGAGCAGTTCAGGCTTCGCAACGACTGCTTTTACGGTGATATCTGCCCGAGGCTTGAAGAAGAGGGGATTGAATTCACTGATTACGATACCCTTTCGGGTCATAATCGTGAAGCGTTGCAGCGATACTTCCGGTGCGAGATTTTTCCGGTGCTGACACCGCTTGCGTTCGATCCGGGGCATCCTTTTCCTTTTGTTTCGAACCTGTCGCTCAACCTTGCCGTCGAGATGCAGGATAGAGAGACACATGCCATGAAATTCGCCAGGGTCAAGGTGCCGAGCATCCTTCCCAGGATTATCCGCCTCGACCAGGTTGAGGGGGTGGATTTCAGTGATGGCAGGGTCAGGCTGATGTGGCTTGATGAGGTTATCATGCTGCATCTTGACCAGCTCTTTCCCCAGATGCGTATTGTGCAGGCCTATCCCTTCAGGGTCATCAGGGATGCCGATATCGAGATCGAGGAAGATGAGGCAGGTGATCTCCTCGAAACTATCGAGGAAGGGATACGTTCACGCCGTTATGGTAAAGTGGTACGGCTGGATGTGACTCCAGGGATGCCTGACGCAATTCGCCAGCTACTCATGAAGCATCTTGAGGTTGGTTTCAGGAACCTCTATGAGATACCCGGTGCCCTCGGGTTGAGTTCCCTGATCGAGCTGTTGAAAATAGAATTGCCCGAGCTGAAGGATGAGCCGTTCATTCCGGCCAACCCTCTCGAGGAGAGGATGGAGGGTGATATTTTCAGTGCTATCCGGAAGGGGGAGATGCTTTTCTACCATCCGTACGATTCATTCCAGCCTGTTGTCGATATGATCAACCAGGCAGCAGCAGACCCTGATGTCCTTTCCATCAAGCAGACGCTCTACAGGGTAGGCAGTAACTCTCCGATTGTCAAGGCGCTTATGAAAGCGGTTGAGGCAGGTAAGCAGGTGGCCGTGCTGGTGGAGCTGAAAGCCAGGTTTGACGAGGAAAACAATATTGGATGGGCCAGGGCTCTGGAGGATGTTGGTGCCCATGTAGTGTATGGCCTTGTCGGGTTGAAGACGCATGCAAAGCTGACGCTGATCGTCAGGCGCGAACATGAAAAGTTGCGTCGGTATCTTCATCTTGGTACCGGTAATTATAATCCCTCGACAGCAAAGATCTACACCGATTACAGTTTTCTGACTGCCAACACTATACTTGCAGAGGATGTTTCGGAGTTGTTCAATGCGTTGACCGGGTATTCAAAGCATACGGCATATCGCAAGCTGATTGTCTCTCCGCTCAATACCCGTACACGTATCATCGCCATGATCGAGCGTGAGATCGAATGGCAGGAAAAGGAGGGGAGTGGTCGCATTATCATGAAGATGAATGCCCTGGTCGACCGGCGGGTCATCAAGGCGCTCTACAGGGCATCTGTAGCTGGGGTGAAAGTTGACCTTATTGTGCGCGGAATATGCTGCCTTATTCCGGGAATAGAGGGGGTCAGTCAGCATATTCGCGTGATAAGTGTGATAGGAAGATTTTTAGAACACAGTCGAGCTTATTATTTTCGGAACGGCGGAATGGACGAGCTCTTTCTTGGAAGTGCCGATATCATGCCAAGGAATCTCGATCACAGGGTCGAGGTTCTGTTTCCCGTGCTCGATACCGAACTCGTTGAGGTTGTCAAGTCGGATCTTGAACTCATCCTGAGCGACAATGTAAAGGCATGGCAGATGAATCCTGACGGGAAGTATACGAAGGTGGCCAATGAACAACCACATACCAACAGCCAGAGTATGTTCCTCAAGCAGGCGACAAGGAAAAAAAATATCAGTAAATTCAAAGTAAACAAGTTATGAACATCGCTATCGGAAGTGACCACGCTGGCTACGAGATGAAAAAAACAGTCAAGTCCTGGCTTGAAGAGCATGGTCATGCCGTCAATGACATGGGCCCTTATTCAGATGAGTCGGTTGATTATCCTGATTATGCCCGCAAGGTTGCAGAGGCTGTTGCAAGAGGTGAGTATGAGCAGGGTATCCTGCTGTGCGGCTCTGGAGTGGGGGTTTCGATATCAGCAAACAAAATCAGGGGAATCCGGGCTGCGCTGGCCTTCAATCCGGAAATCGCAGCTCTTGCCCGTCAGCACAACAATGCAAACGTTCTCTGTTTCCCGGCTCGCTTCACTGATGTGGAGACCGTGCGCGCCAGTCTGGATAACTGGTTTGCCGCTTCTTTCGAGGGGGGACGTCATGCAAGGAGGGTAGAGAAAATCGAGCCTTGATACGTTGGCTGAATTTTTGATATGGTTTGCGTGTTATTATCACTGAACACTATCATGCAAACCTGAGATGTATATATGAGCATTGTAAAAGAGTACCTTGTAACTGGTTTTCCCAGAGTGCAGGCAGATGAACCCTCAGCACATCTTCATGAGCGGCTGCTCATAGGGAAACATGGTTTTTTTGCGCTTTTCGACGGCACCAGGCTGATGTCAATTCCGCTTACAGCTGAACTTGGCGCTGCTCTTGCTGAACCCGGGGTTGACCCGGAGACTCCTGTCTCAGAGCTCCTTCGGGAACATAGGTTACCTGAATACCTGGGAGATGATGAGCACATGCTCGATGTGGTTGGGCGGCTCCTGAAATCCAGGGGGCCTTATCTGCCTGTCCTGTCTGGGGAGAAGGGGTTTAGTGGAGTCGTTTCGCGTCAGGAGTTACTTGAAGATATCGTGCGTATCTATCATCTTGGCGTGCAGGATGGGGTATCCCTCGAGCTGGAAGTGCCAATCGTGGGGGTGAGGGTATCGGACATAGTTGCAGCTATCGAAAAGAATGACGCTACCGTCCTGAGTTTCGGGGTCACAGAACCTCGTCCCGGAGATGAAGGTATGGTCATTACCTTCAGGCTGCAGACGGCCGAGTTATTCCGCCTTGTCAAGAACCTCGAAAACTACGGCTACCTGGTACGCTACCATTCCAGGATAGATCATGCGCCGGGTGATGAACTCAGGGATAAAGTCCTGGAGTTTATGAAGTATATCGAGATGTAAGCAATCAATTACCTGTTAATTCATTTATGCCTGAAGTACAGCACTCCCTTGTCGACAGAATCAAGGCGTCGGCAGCAGCACTTTATCCTGAAATACGTGATATCAGGCGGGATATACACTGCCATCCCGAGCTTTCCTATGAGGAGTTCAGGACTACGGCCCTGATTGAAAAATACCTGGAGGAGCTAGGCCTTGAAATTTCTGCACCTTATCTGGAAACCGGCGTAGTAGCAATGTTGCGGGGAGGGCGAACAGCTGAGGAGGCGCCATGTATTGCATTGCGTGCCGATATCGATGCCCTTCCTCTCCAGGAGGAAAACGACTACGCATTCTGTTCACAGCAGGAGGGCTGTATGCATGCATGTGGCCACGATATGCATACAGCAATGTTGCTGGGAACAGCTGCTGTACTTGCAGGGTTTGCCGAAGAGCTTGCTGGCGATATTCTTTTCATTTTCCAGCCAGCTGAAGAGAAAGCTCCTGGTGGGGCGGCACCAATGATAGAGGCGGGGCTGCTTCGTGATTACAAGCCAGCGATGATTTTCGGCATTCACTGTTTTCCGCACATTCGTTCAGGTAATGTGGCGCTACGATCCGGAAGCCTGATGGCTGCGGCTGATGAGCTCTACATCACGGTGGAGGGACAGGGTGGGCATGCTTCGGCTCCGCACAAGGCTGCCGATCCCATACTGGCAGCAGCGCATATCGTTACGTCACTTCAGTATCTTGTGAGCAAAGCGGCATCGCCCTACGAGCCTGCAGTGGTTTCTGTAAGCTCCATCGAGTCCGGTCATGCCACCAATATCATTCCTTCTCGTGCGCTCATGTCCGGAACTATGAGGACTATGAACGAGGAACTTCGAGCTGATCTCCAGGAGCGACTCAGGCAGCTGGTTGAACATACAGCTGCAGCTTTCGGTACCAAGGGTGAACTCAGGATCGTCAAGGGCTATCCTGTATTGCAAAATGATCCTGATGCGGTTCAGGTTGCACGGAGTGCAGCTGAAGAGATGCTTGGCGCAGGACATGTCGAAGAGAGTGAACCGGTCATGACGGCTGAAGATTTTTCATGGTTTCTTCGTGATTGTCCAGGGGCTTACATACAGCTGGGTACTGGTAAAGCCGAGCCGGTAAAAGGGGACATGCTGCATTCGCCTACATTCGATCCAGACGAGTTTGCACTTTGCATCGGGATGGAGGTGCTTGCGGCTACTGCCTGTAAGGCTTTGCTACGGTCAGCTGGATCTTGAGGTGTTCTTGAGAATATAAAAAAGCGGTATGGTTGTTGTCCCATACCGCTTTTTTACATGTTACCAGGATCAAGGGGATTCAGGCCTGGTCGTTTGAACCAAGCACGTGGATGTTTTTGTGTTTGTAGAGTTCTTTGAGTGAATCTCGTGCAGGGCCGAGATATTTTCTGGGATCGAACTCTTCAGGTTTTTCATCCAGCACCTTCCTTATTGCAGCCGTCATTGCCAGCCTGCCGTCAGAATCGATGTTGATCTTGCATACTGCAGATTTCGCAGCTTCCCGGAGCTGTTCCTCGCTGATGCCGATTGCATCCTTGAGCTTTCCGCCATGTTCATTGATGATGCGTACAAGCTCCTGCGGGACGGATGAAGAGCCGTGAAGGACAATCGGGAAGCCTGGTATCCTGCGTTCGATTTCGGCGAGGATATCAAGCCTGATTTTAGGATCTTCCCCTGGCTTGAACTTAAAGGCGCCATGGGATGTTCCTATTGAAATGGCAAGGCTGTCAACCCCGGTTTTTGAGACAAAGTCCTCTACTTCGTCAGGCTGTGTATAGGTATGGGTTTCTGCTGATACCTCATCCTCTATGCCGGCAAGTACGCCAAGTTCACCTTCAACGGTGACGTCGAACTGATGGGCATACTCGACAACCTGCCGTGTGAGTTTGACGTTTTCTTCATAACTGAGATGTGAACCGTCTATCATAACCGATGAAAAACCCGTTTCGATACAATCCTTGCAGAGCTCGAAACTGTCTCCATGGTCAAGATGCAGGACGATAGGAATAGCATGACCAAGTTCTGCTGCGTATTCCACGGCACCTTGTGCAAGGTGGCGGAGAAGCGTCTGGTTTGCGTAGTTCCTGGCACCTTTCGAAACCTGCAGGATTACGGGCGATCCGGTTTCAACGCAAGCCATGATGATAGCCTGCAGCTGTTCCAGGTTATTGAAATTATATGCCGGTATGGCATAGCCTCCCTGTACAGCTTTCTTGAAGAGCTCACGACTGTTGACAAGCCCAAGTTCTTTGTAGCTGATAGGTTTCTGTTGCATGGAACGGTCTCCCTGTTGTATTTTTATGCTAGATTACAATGTAAATGTGCTTCAGATGACGCAGGACACCTAAAGGGTAATACATTATACTACATAATAAAATAAAGAATTCCGGTCAACCAGATCTTTTGCTGTCTGTTTTCATTTAAAATAAATTGTTTTTATGCGTTTAAGCTTGCCATTAGTAAAGGCTGCCTTGATGTTCTGCCTCTTGTTGCCCACCGCTTTCTCTTCCCCAGCTTCAGCATCAATTGCCGGGGTTGCAGACAGTACAGCCCTGCAGACGTTGCAAGCGACGCCGGTTCAGGAGGAGGCTGAAAAATATATCAGCAGGTATCTGCGTCAATATCATTTTCGTAAACTACCTGTCAACGATTCGCTTTCCAGAGAGGTGCTCGCGCGATACCTGGATGAATTGGACCAGTCCAGGAGTTATTTCCTTCAGGAGGATATAGATGATTTCAGGCGGAAATATGCCGACAGTATAGATGACCAGTTTCTTGCCGGAAGTGCGGAGGCGGGGTTTGCCGTGTATAATCGGTTTCTCGAACAGGCCCGTAAGAAGCTCGATTATTCCCTGACCCTTCTCGATACTGCTGGGTTCGATTTTTCCAGAACTGAGAGTTACGAGCTGAATCGTGACGAAGGCTTATGGCCGGCAGGAATGGAGGAGCTCTACGACCTCTGGAGAAAGGAGGTTAAATACCAGTTACTGAATCTGCAGCATTCCGGCGAGGCTCCTGACAGTGCAGTGCAGGTGCTCCGAAAGCGCTACACTAATCGGCTGTCGATCCTGCAGCAGCAGAATGCCGAAGATGCTTTTCGTATCTATGCCAATGTGCTGACAACTTCATTCGATCCGCATACCAATTATCTATCCCCTATGGATTTCGAGAATTTCCAGATCGACATGAGTCGTTCCCTGGAAGGGATTGGGGCGAAACTGCAGCTTGAAAACGAATATACGGTTGTAAACGAGGTGATTCCCGGTGGTCCGGCTTTCAAGGACGGGACGCTGAAAAAAGGTGACAGGATCATCGGGGTTGGCCAGGGAAAATCAGGCCCGATCCAGGATATAGTTGGCTGGCGTATCAACGATGTCGTACACCTGATACGGGGAAACAAGGGATCGATGGTGCGTCTTCGGGTACTTCCTGTTTCCCAGGGAGGCCAGGGTCCTCCGCGCATTATCAGCATCGTACGAGACGAAGTTACGCTCGAGGAGCAGGCAGCCAAAAAAAGTCTTATTGAAAAGAACGGCGCACGTATAGGCGTGGTGACCCTGCCGGCTTTTTACCTCGATTTCGAGGGCCAGAAACAGAATAAGCCTGATTTTAAGAGCACCAGCCGGGATGTCGCCCGTATTATTGAGGAGCTCAAGGCCGAGGGTATCGATGGTCTGATCCTGGATCTGCGTAACAACGGTGGGGGAGCCCTGGACGAAGCTGTAAAGCTGACCGGGTTGTTTATCCCTGAAGGTCCTGTCGTTCAGATACGTAATTCCCAGGGCGGCCGCATGGTGCTTGCTGATGAAGACCCGTCTGTTCTCTATGATGGTCCACTTGTCGTGCTCGTCAACCGTTTCAGCGCTTCGGCATCGGAGATTTTTGCAGCGGCCATTCAGGATTACGGCCGGGGCATTGTCATTGGGGGAAGAACGTTCGGTAAAGGCACGGTACAGAGTATCATGAGCATCAAACGTCCGTTCAATTTCTTTTACAAAAATGAGGACCTTGGCCAGCTGAAACTTACCGTGGCTAAATTCTACAGGATTTCAGGGGAAAGTACACAACATCTCGGGGTTACCCCTGATTTTGCATTTCCTTCAGTTATTGATAGCGAGGTGGTAGGGGAGGATACGTATCCCAGCAGCCTTCCGTGGGACAAGATTGCTCCTGCTGACTACCAGTCGTTGTCGTTTATGGAAAACGCTGGAGTTGAAGCCCTGCGCCAGGATTTTATTGCTGGTCTTGCCACAGATTCCCTCTATGCTGAGTATATAGGCGAACTCACTAAGCTCAAGGAGTTCAGGAAACGTCAGGCGGTATCGCTCAATTCGGAGGAATTCGGCAATGAAATGGAAGCCATCAATGAGAGTGAAGAGGCCCGGGAAGAAGGTGATCCGGACCTGCTTCTCCAGCATTCTGCTGCCGTAGCTGCAGGCATGGCATCGACATGGCCTGTTAGGTCAGCCGGGGTCGTTCAGTGACCCCGGAGCTTTGTTTTTGCGGTCTCAATTTGCTGCTGCACCGATTCGAAAGATGCGCTGCCGGAGGTTTTCTTGGCTGAAATGCTGGCTTCGGGGGTAAGTGAATCATAAATATCACTTCCGATCAATTCCGAGATTTCCCTGAGTTTCTCCAGTGGTAGCTCAGGAAGCGGTATTGACAAGGAGATCGAAAGGGTGACGATTTTTCCCGTTACCCTGTGTGCGTCACGGAAAGGCAGCCCTTTTTTGACGAGGTATTCTGCAATTTCTGTAGCCAGGCTGAGGTCTTTCCTTGTCAGTTCTTTCAGGCGGTCGGTCTTGAGCCTGGTGTTGCGTAGCATTTTCGTAAAGATTTTCAGTGATGATACCGTGGCTTCCGAGGCATCGAACAGCGGAGGTTTATCTTCCTGCATATCGCGGTTATAGGAGAGCGGCAGTCCTTTCATGACGGTAAGTATCGCCATGAGGTCACCATAGACACGCCCGGTTTTCCCTCTCACAAGCTCCGCCAGGTCCGCATTCTTCTTTTGCGGCATGATTGATGAGCCGGTGGAAAATGCATCGCTGATTTCCAGGTAGCCGAACTCGTACGAGCTCCAGAGGATGATGTCTTCAGCAAAGCGCGAAAGATGCATCATGATGATAGAACATGCAGAAATGAACTCGATGATGCTATCCCTGTCACTGACAGCATCGATACTGTTGTCGAATATCGCGGGAAAGCCAAGCAGGTCGGCGCTTCTCCGGGGATTCAGGGGGAGCGTGCTGCCAGCAAAAGCGGCTGCGCCGAGCGGTGAGATGTTGACGCGCCCGAAGAGGTCTGTGAGCCTTTGCTGGTCGCGGTGGAACATGTTGAACCATGCAAGGTAGTAGTGTCCTGCAGCTATAGGTTGGGCCCGCTGCAAATGGGTGTAACCAAAAATGATATCCTTGCTGTGGAGTTCGGCTTTTTCAAGCAGCACTTCCTTGATGGAGTCGAGAGAGCCCGTGAGATCGTTGATCGCTTTTCTGAGGTAGAGGCGGGTATCTGTCGCAACCTGGTCATTACGACTCCTTCCCGAATGAATCTTGCCAGCTATAGGTCCGATTTTTTCTTTCAGTCGGTTTTCGATAACCGTATGAATATCCTCATCTTCCCACTGGGGTTCCAGGGCTCCTGAACTTATCTCTTCTTCGATTTCTTCCAGTCCTTCGATAATCAGTCGTGCTTCCTCTACAGGAATGATTGCTTCCTCGGAGAGCATGGTGACATGGGCGATAGAACCTTCAATATCTTCTTTATACAGTTTCCGGTCCACATGGACCGAAGAGGAAAAGAGCAGAGCTTCGCGGTCGAACGGTTCGGAAAACCTGCTTTGCCAAAGCAATTCATGTGTGCTGTTTTTTTTCTCGTCCATGGTTGAAATTGATGCTAATGTTTTCAGAAACAGTGAGCGGGAATTTACTAAAATCCCCGCTAAGCACCACGGGTTTCCTGGTTGGTCGGTCGTAAAGTACTTTAAAAAACAAAGCATAAACAAACACAAAAAAAAGTCACTACGGGAGGGGGAGGTACGTTGTTTCTTTATGCTTCGAGCAACTTGATCAGAATGGATCTTGTCGCTTTTATATCGGACAGGGCATCATGAGCCTGGAGTGGAATATGAAAATGACGGGCAACTGTGTCAAGCCGATAATCCGGGAGATTGAGGGTTTTCTTGAAGTCTCTGATGAAGAGGAGCGGAAGCGGATCCAGGAAACGCCAGTTGACAAATGATCCGATTCCATAGGTATCGCCGTGCAAAAGGAACCATTGTTGCACAAATTGAAAATCGAATCGTGCGTTGTATCCTGCCGGATAACATTTGTCGTTCCTGTTATAGCGATCAACATGTCGCGCAAGAAATGCCTGGAAAGCCCTGAATGCTTCATGGCTGCTTTGACGGGAGCGTAATTCAGGCTCACTCGTTCCGGATACGGCCAATGCCTCTTTCTCAATCGATGCCCCGATATGCGGAGCACATTTCATATCGAACTCTTCGACAACGATTCCTGCTATTTCCATGATGGCCGCAATCTGTATGATACCATGGCTTTCCGGGTTAGTTCCGGTTGTTTCCACATCGATGTACAGAACTTTTGTTTCGTTTTTCATCTCTGGAGAGTTGGAGGGTTTTACCTATCTTTCAGTAATAATCAATAATCTGTTGAAAGCCCGCTATTTATGCAAGCATACCCATGGATAAGACATTACGATGAAGGGGTTCCGGCTTCCCTGGAGCCTTATCCGGATATGACTCTTCCCCAGGTTGTTGCCGGGCATGCAGAGGCGGTGCCTGATGAAAAAGCTCTTCTTTTCAAAGGGGCAGCAGTCAGCTGGAGTGAACTTGATGAAAAATCGACACGCCTCTCCAAGGCTCTCGGAGCGAAAGGGATAGTGAAGGGTGATCGTGTTGCCCTTATTATGCCCAATACTCCTTCGATGGTTATTGCTGAGCTTGCCATCTGGAAACTTGGCGCGATTGTAGTTCCCATGAACCCGCTCTATACAGAAGACGAGCTCAAGGACGTTCTCCGGGAGTGCGGTGCTTCAGCAGCGATTGTGCTGTCACCGTTTTACAGGAAGTTACAGGAAGTGCGAAAGCACTATACGTTCAGGTTTGTCATCGCCGCATCAGTTGCATATGATCTTACATTTCTGACACGAGCATTGTTCAGGCTCTTCAAGGAGAAAAAGGAGGGGCACAGGATATCACTGGTACAGGGGGACATGTGGCTTTCAGAATTGATGGAGAGTGAGCATGCCGGTCACGCCACGAACATTGAGGCACCCCTACCCGATGATCCAGCATTGTTCTTGTTCACCGGTGGAACTACGGGCAGACCGAAATGCGCGGTATGTACGCATAAGGCTATGATTTCAAGTGCCATGCAGATTTCCTCGTGGTTCAAGGTGGTATTGAAGGATACCCGACCTGTCGTATTGCTCAACATGCCGCTTTTCCACGTATACTCTCAGATCGGAGTGTTCGGTGTGGCGCTTGTCGAAGGTTATCCTTCGGCTCCTGTACCCAATCCCAGGGATCTCGATGACCTTATTGCAACGATCAGGAAACTCAAGCCGGCAGTACTGCCCGGGGTCCCGACCCTCTTCAATGCCCTCATTGCCCATCCCAAAGTACGCAATGGCAGCAACGTGCTTGGATCGGTAAAACTCAGTGTATCTGGAGCATCTCCACTGATTCTCGAAACAAAAAAACGCTTCGAGGCCCTTACAGGCGGCCATATCATAGATGCCTACAGTTTGACCGAAGCGATGATAGCTTCTGTGCTGACCCCCATTCATGGTATGTATAAGGAGGGAGCAGTTGGAATTCCCGCTCCTGACGTTGTGGTCCGGATACTCGATCCTGAAGACCGTCACAGGGAGCTGGTTACCGGTGAAGTTGGGGAAGTCGTGATGCGTGCTCCACAGATGATGCTTGGTTACTGGAACAGGGATGAGGAGAGTGCTGAAATGCTCAGGGACGGCTGGCTTCATACCGGTGACCTGGGGTATATGGATGAAGATGGTTACCTTTTTATCATAGACAGAAAAAAGGATGTCATCAAGCCGGGAGGTTTCCAGGTATGGCCAAGGGATGTAGAGGAGGTGCTCGCAACGCATCCTGATATACGGGAGGTAGGAGTTGCAGGTGTACCTGACAATTACCAGGGTGAAGCGGTCAAGGCATGGGTCGTGCCCAGAGAGGGATGCCAACCTGATCCTGAGGAACTCAGGAATTTTTGCCGTCAGAAACTTGCGGGCTACAAGGTCCCTCGATATATAGAGCTGATTGACGCTTTGCCGAAATCTGCTGTAGGTAAAGTACTTCGGAGAGAATTGGCTGCAAGCCACCGGCTTTAAAGCATAAAGTGTAATTATTCCCATTTTCAATGACAACAGCCATGGAAACAAAAAAACTTGTTATATCTGCAGTGCTCCTCTGCCTGACAGCATGTACGACAGATAAAAAAATCGAGGTACGACCAACTTCTGAGAACTTGCGTAATGAGCCAGTAACTCCTATTGAGCCTGCAGTAGTTGAAAATCCTGCTATGGTGGAACTGGGCAAGAAACTCTTTTTCGATCCACGTCTTTCGAAATCAGGCTTCATTTCATGCAACTCCTGTCATAACCTGAGCATGGGAGGTAGTGACAATCTCAAGACCTCTATAGGTCATAACTGGGCGAAGGGGCCGATAAACTCGCCAACAGTTCTCAATTCCAGCATGAATGTCGCCCAGTTCTGGGATGGAAGAGCAAAGGATCTCCAGGAACAGGCTGGAGGACCCATTGAAAATCCGGCGGAAATGGCATTTACACACCAGCTTGCCGTTGAACTTCTGACATCTATTCCTGAATATGTAGCTGAGTTCGAGGATGTGTTCGGAACAGCATCAATAGATATCGATAAGGTAACCCGGGCCATAGCTGCATTCGAAGAGACATTGGTGACACCCGGTTCCAGGTTCGACCTTTGGCTCAAAGGGGATGACAATGCCTTGAATGCGGAGGAGCTGGAGGGATACCAGCTGTTCAAAAGCAGTGGCTGCATGGTGTGTCATAACGGAACTGCGCTTGGAGGAACTTCTTTCCAGAAAATGGGGATTGTCAAGCCCTACGAGGCCACAAGCCCTGCAGAGGGCCGTTCAGCGGTTACTGGAAAAGATGCTGATCGTTTCAGTTTCAAGGTGCCGACTCTGCGAAATGTCGAACTGACCTATCCTTACTTTCACGATGGCGAAGCTGAAACACTTGCAGAGGCTGTGGAAGTTATGGGACGCATACAGCTGGGCCGAACCTACACGGAAGAGGAGAACAGTAACATCGTGGCGTTCCTGAAAACGTTGACAGGGGAGCAGCCATCCTTCATGTTACCCCAGCTTCCTCCGTCATCGGATGAGACGCCGCGTCCTGAACCATTCGATAACTGAGCATGTTTTTTACAGGTATTCCAGCAGGGGAGTAGGAAAAAATGGTTGTTTTTTGCTACATTTTACCCCCCTGCTGGAATATAAGGGCGGTTAGCTCAGTTGGTTAGAGCGCATGCTTCACACGCATGAGGTCACAGGTTCGACTCCTGTACCGCCCACCCCAAGCCATCTGAACATGATAAACGAAAAACCCCGGGAGCTCCCGGGGTTTTGTTGTAACTGTTGTTCAGCAGTTTTCTCAGCTGTTATTTTTCTTTACCTCGCTCCAGGTTTTCAGGCCGAGTCCGTAAAGCTGAATGAAACCTTCTGCAGCTTTGTGGTTGAAAGTATCAGCCTCTGTATAGGTTGCAAGTTCCTCGTTGTAGAGTGACCATGGAGAGGTTCTGCCGAGCAGTGTAACCGATCCTTTGAAAAGTTTCACCCTCACAAGACCTGTTACCTGTTTCTGAGTTGCTTCGACAAAGCCGTCCAGAGCTTCGCGCATAGGAGAGAACCAGGTTCCGTTGTAAATCAGGTTGGCATAATCCTGGCCGATATTCTTCTTGTACTGGAATACCGATTTTTCGAGTGTAAGGCGTTCGAGTTCCCTGTGAGCGAAATGCAGGATCGTTGCTGCCGGGGCTTCATAGATTTCCCTTGACTTGATCCCTACGACACGGTTTTCTACTAAGTCGAGCCGGCCCACACCATGCGCTGCGCCAACCTCGTTCAGGGCCATGATGAGGTCGAGGCCGTCCATTTTCCTGGCATCCAGTGCGACAGGGATCCCCCCCTCGAACTCTATATCGACAACGGCTGGTTTATCCGGAGCCTTTTCAGGTGACGTTGTGATCTGGAATGCGTCTTCAGGTGCAGGTACCATGGGATCTTCGAGAACACCGCATTCAATGCTGATACCCCAGATATTTTCGTCAATCGAGTACGGGCTTTTCTTCGTGGCAGCAACAGGAATACCATGCTCTTTCGCATAGGCAATCTCCGCTTCACGCGATTTGAACTCCCACTCACGCAGCGGAGCCAGCACTTTCATATGCGGGGCAAGAGAGGCAAATGTAACTTCAAACCTTACCTGGTCATTGCCTTTACCTGTACAGCCATGCGCAAGCATGGTGCACTCTTCTTCGATGCCAACATCGACAAGAGCTTTAGCGAGCAGTGGCCTTCCGAGCGCGGTTGCAAGCGGATAGATATCTTCATAGAGGGCACCGGCTTTCAGTGCCGGCCAGATGTACTCCTCGACAAATGTCTTGCGAAGATCGAGGAATGAAAAGCTCGACGCTCCTGTCGCCATGGCTTTGGCTTCGAGGTTTTCAATTTCTTTCTGCTGACCGAGGTTGCCGGTTACGGCAACGATATCGGCATCATACTTGTCTTTGAGCCATTTGATCATGACAGAGGTATCAAGGCCGCCTGAATAGGCGAGGGCAATTTTTTCCTTGCTCATAAATGGTGCTGTTATCTTGATTGAGATAGGTTTAACTGGATATGTTCAATAATCGATGCAATATGTTTCACTGAATCGGGAATTACAAGCACAGTGTCGTCTCCGGCGATTGTTCCCAGTACGCAGGAAAGCTTGAGCTGGTCCAGGAATGAGCCCACACCGTGTGCGCGGCCCGGAAGAGTCTTGACAACGATAGCGCACTCATTGGAGTCGATACTCTGCACCTCCATGCCTACCAGGCCTTTCATGATCTGGCCGGGACTGTCTTCAGGAAGGGTAAGGCGATAACCGTTGAGCGTCCGTGTACGTATGACACCAAGTTCTGAGCAATCCCGTGACAGTGTTGCCTGGGCAACCTCGATGCCGTTTTTTTCCAGCTCGGTGATCAGCTCATGCTGGATTGCAATATCCCGGCTGTGCAGGATCTCCTTGATCTTCAGCTGTCTGAGCTGTTTGCCCATCTTTTCAGTGTTTCAGGTTCCTGGCCACATTTTCAAGCCTGTGGGTAAGATGAAACTTCCTGTATTCGTCATGGTTCAGGAGTTTTACCAGCAAGGCTTTCTGCACATGGAGCCTGTTTTCCGCTTCATCCATAATAATTGACTGCGGCCCATCCATGACTTCTGCACTGATCTCTTCACCGCGGTGGGCAGGCATGCAATGCATGACTACTGCGGAAGGCGAGGCTGCCTTGAGGAGCTCTGCATTGATCTGGTAGGGTCTGAATACCCTGAGCCTTTCTGCACGCTCATCTTCCTGGCCCATGCTTGTCCATACATCGGTATACAGGACATCGGCATTTTTGGCGGCTTCGAGAGGATCGTGAATAATTTCAATAGTACTCCGGGCATGTTTCCGGGCTTCTGCAAGGAGTTTTTCATCAGGGAAATACTGCCTGTCTTCAGGGCAGGCAAGTACGAAATGGATCGGCAGAATACCTGCAAGCTCAATCCATGAATTGGCAACGTTATTGCCGTCTCCGACAAAAACGACCTTGACACCTTCTTTCCAGAGCCCTTTTTCATAAAGGGTAAAGGCATCGGCAAGAATCTGGCATGGGTGGGAAAGGTCTGTCAGTGCATTGATGACTGGAATAGAGGCGTGCTCTGCCAGCTTTTCTATAACGGAGTGCTCATGCAGCCTGGCAACGATTGCATCATTGTACCTCGACAGCAGCTGTGCTATATCTTCAACAGCTTCCCTGGAATTCACGCCCACTGATTTTCCGTCGAGATTGACGGCATATCCGCCTAACTCATGGATACCCAGTTCGAAAGAAACCCTTGTCCGCAGTGAGGGTTTGTTGAAAATCATGGCGACCGTACGACCTTCTATAGGTCTGTAGGGTGTGCTGCCCTGGAGGGCATCCTTTTTTCGTTGCGCCTTTATGAAAAGGGAAAAATCGAACAGTTCAATGATTTTGTTTCCATCGAGAGGAGAAAAGCCAAGAAAATCCCTTTTCGAGGTTCCGCCGGGTACGGTTTCCATCTGTGACATTGTGCGTATACGTCTTTGTTTGAAGTAATTACTTGGCGTCTGTTGCTTATTCGACAACAAACTGGGTGCCAACCCCCGAATCCGTAAAAATTTCCAGCAAAAGGGAGTGTACAAGGCGTCCGTTGATCAGATGGACCTTGCGTACCCCGGAATCAAGCGTTTTATAGGCTGAAAGTGACTTGGGTATCATTCCTCCGGAAATGATACCCTGTTCTATCAGGTCTGCCGCTTCCGACTTACAGACACTTTTGAGGATCTTGTCACCGCACTGCACGCCTTCCACATCGCTTACATAGATGAGTTTTTCGGCTTTCAGAGCGATGGCGATACCACTTGCTGCATCATCGGCATTGATGTTGTACAGGTTGCCTTCAGTATCAATCCCTACAGGAGCAATGACTGGAATAAGTCGTGCCTGGCAGAGGAGGTCGAGATACTCTGTGTTGACCGATGCAACTTCACCCACTCGACCGAGATGCGATGCTTCACGGCAGGGGACTGCTTCAATGGTCCTTGCGTCAAGACCACTGACACCGACTGCCTTTGCTCCGTGCGAGCTTATGAGGCGCACGATATCCTGGTTGACTTTGCCAGCCAGGGTCATCTGGACAACTTCAATCATCTTCTCGTCCGTTACCCTTTTACCGTGCACGAATTCAGTCTCGAGGCCCATTGCATCGGCGACCCGGGTAATGGCAGTGCCTCCGCCATGCACAACAACCACATTGATACCGACTTTTCGCAAGAGCGTGATATTCTGGGCGAAAGCGTTTTTGAGTCGTTCTTCAGTCATCGCCGCCCCGCCATATTTTATGACGAATGTCTTGCCTTCGAACTGCCTGATATAGGGCAGGGCTTCTATAAGTACCTGGCCTATTGCCTGCTGGCGACCTTTCATTGCCGGGTTGGTATCTCTGCAAATTGTATCGTTCATCGCATCTGTTTTTTCAGGAACGGTAACTACCGTTGATTTCAATGTATTCCTTGCTCAGGTCGCAGGTCCATACTACCGCCCGACCTTCACCGTGACCAAGTGATACAGTAATGGCAAAGCTGCTTTTCTGCATGATCTTTTTGGCTTCTTCCTCTGAAAACGAGGAAATGAGACCTGGTTTGAGAATATCGAGTCCATCAAAGTCGATAGCAACTTCTTCAGGATCGAAATGAGCCCCGGACCTGCCCAATGCACCTATGATACGTCCCCAGTTCGCATCTTCTCCGTGGATAGCCGTTTTTACCAGGTTGGAATTTGCGACAGTCCTGGCTGCGTGTTCTGCATCTCTATCTGTTCGGGCTCCCTGGACGCGTACTTCGACCAGTTTGGTAGCGCCTTCTCCATCGAGCACGATCAACTTTGCCAGAAACGTCATGAGTGATGAGAGGGCACTGAAAAAGAGCTGGGCATCCGGAGTACCTTCAATAACCGGTATTCCTTTACCTCCGGCAAGCAGGGTTACCATGTCATTTGTGCTGGTATCACCGTCTACCGTGATAGCGTTGAAGCTGGATCTGTTTGCCTCAACGAGCATATGTTGCAGAAATGACTGTTCTATAGCGGCATCTGTTGCAAGGAAAGCCAGCATGGTCGCCATATCGGGACAGATCATCCCCGACCCTTTGGCTATGCCGCTTATACGGACCGTTCCTGTTGACAGGGCGACATCGAGGGCAAAGAATTTGGGGAATGTATCGGTTGTCATGATTGCCTCGGCAGCATCAAAGCAGGTGGCTGACTGCAGGAGGTCCGGCGCAAGATCCAGGGCTTTGGAAATCTTGTCAGCAGGGAGAGGGACGCCGATCACCCCTGTTGAAGAAACCACTACCTGTTCGGGCTCTATACCCAGAACCGAAGCTGTCTTTATGGCCATAGTGCGGGCATCATCAATACCCTTGACACCAGTAGCGGCATTGGCATTCCCGCTATTGCAGACAATTGCCCTGATTGCCCGGGACGATACATCCATATGCTCCCTGGTGACAATGATCGGGGCTGCAGCAAAGGTGTTGGTGGTATACACCGATGCGGCAGCCGCAGGCGTATCGGAGAGCAGGAGCATGACATCCCTGCGTTTCTGCTTGATTCCAGCCTGCACGCCTGCAGAGCGGAATCCCTGTGGCCAGAAGCCTCCGTTTTGAGCATGTTCAGGTTTGACCAGTGTTACGTGGTCCGGCCAGTCTGTCTGGGTTGCCAGTGCCTCGATGGAAGCAAATGCTTTCTGGAATTTTTTCACTGCTGTTTCTGCTTGGTTCTTTACCTTATGCTATGCCCAGGGCCTGATCGTACCCGAGCATGATATTCATGTTCTGGACGGCCTGTCCTGCAGCGCCTTTCACAAGATTGTCTATAGCAGTCACAATGACAAGGTCCTTGCCGTTGCCTGCTCCTGCGATATTGATATCGCAGAAATTTGTATAGGTAACATCCCGCACTTCGGGAACGCGGTCCCTCATTCTGACAAACGGAGCTGAAGCGTAAAAATCCCTGAAGTGACCGGTGACATGTTCGCAATCAGGAGCATTGTCCTCAAACCTGACATTGAGGACCGTGTAAATCCCCCTGGTAAGCGGAGCTATCATCGGGGTAAACATGAAGTCGAACCCAGGGCTGGAAACCGAACTGCCGAGTGCTTGCATGATTTCAGGGGTGTGCTGGTGCAAGCCCACCTTGTAAGCCCTGACGTTGTCATTCATTTCAGCGTAAGAAAGTTCAGTCTTGCTGCTTCTGCCAGCACCGGATATACCTGAAATTGCCGTACAGTTGACAGCTGCAACAGTGAACGTATCCATAGGCCGGCACAGCAGGGGAGCGAGCCCGAGAATTATGCTGGTGGCATAGCATCCGGGATTGCTGACAGCTCTTGATGCAGCGATACGGTCGTAAAAAAGTTCCGGCATCGCATAGGTCATCCATGCTCCGTCAGGTTTCCTGTTTTTGTAGTACTCGAGATGTTCCGCAGGGTTCTTGATTCGGAAATCACCTGAAAGATCTATGACCATCTTACCTGCGTCTCTCAGGGCAGGGACCAGTTCCAGCGCCTGGCCGTGGGGCAGAGCCAGGAAACAGATATCACTGTCCATGCTACCATCGAACGGTGCATAGGTCATGCTATTGTTAAGCGCAGGATACAGGTCGGATACGTTCTTCCCCGCCTGGGAATGGGCATAAAGCTTTTCCAGTTTTACTGACGGGTGCCGCATGAGTATCCCTGTCAGCTCCGCACCTGAATAGCCGGAGGCACCTATGATCGAGACTGTTGGTTTTCGGTATCCTCTCATGTTGTTACAAACGAGGTTAACGTGGGCGCTCGCTTTCCGGCGCCCCAGGTTACGAATTAATATTCAGAATTATGGATAATATAATGATAAGACACCTGCACACAATGAATAATTTGTATCCTCTTTTTTGTAGTGCTATTGTGATGCTCCATCGACCTGCTCTGGAATATGATGCATAAAATTCTCTATCTTGAAAGTAAATATGAGGTTTTTGGTCATGCCCCGAAATAACAGGAACATACTCTTTGCTGCTTTTGCAGGCAGTGTGGTAGCAGCACTTGTGCTTGGGATAGCATTTTTTTTTGTGTTTTCCCTTACAGAACAAGGAGAGACAGCCGTAAGCGGTTCGATAGAGGTGGGTGCTCCATTATGTTACAGTGATGCGCTTGCCGCCGTAGCCAGAGGCTTCAGGTCATATTATCCCGGGGCTGACATCGGTATCCGTGAGGATGAGGGGAATCGGTTGCTTGCAGCCTTTGCTGCTTCAGGTATCCAGGGGGTCCTGCTTGATGGGCCGCTCAGTGAGGATGAACGCAACTGGCTGGCCCAAAAAAGGCTACTCTATGGTGAGGAACTGGTTGGCAGGGATGCTGCAGTCTTTGTCGTCAACCAAAGCCATAGTCTCAATGTCATGGATATGCAGGAGATCTTCGCAGCTCAGCTCTATGTAGACAGGGATGCCCTGCGTTTTCACCGTATCTTTCTCGGAGTGACGGCACCTGGCGCCGATACGCTTGACGCCATTCCGCTCGAGAGCAGTCGTGGTCTACTGGAACATCTGCTCAGTGATAGTCTGGCGATCGGGATCATGCCTTTTTCTCAGTTTACCCGGCTGACGAGTGAGCATGGCTGGCAGGATAACCTCAGAATGCTAGGAGTCAGGAATGCGGAAGGCGATGATATCGTTTTGCCTTCACGCACCACGGTGTTTCACGGCTCATATCCTCTTTCGTATGCTGTTGCGTATCTCTATAACAGAAATTCCCCGCTTGCCGCAGGTTTCGGCGCATGGCTTTACCGGCAGGGGCAGAAAGGTTTTGCAAGAAGCAGCCTGGTGCCGGCAAGGGAGCCTTCACGAACAATTAAACTGAACTGATGGCTCCAAATCAGGCCAGGTACCCTGAACTGGCAACAATCAGGGCGTTTATCATCAGCGGATTCATGTTCGCTCTCATCCTGCTGGGCGGGTCGTTCTGGTTTATCTCGTATCACCAGGCGCTCCAGGAGAGAGCTGAGGATGTCCAGTTTCTCTATAAGGACATGCTTGATTTCAGGAGTGACCTGACCATGATTACAGAGCGCCTCAAGGCTGATAACTGTTCGCCTGCTGTGGTAGCTGAAGCAGCCAGGAACGCCCGTCTGCTGCAATTCAGGACATACAGCTTCCTTAGGCGTGCAGAGAAAAACAGCCTTCCTGGTATTGCCAGGTGGCTCGCATCCCAGCAGGTACTTCTGACCAGGGTGCTGGATGAAATGGAAAACAGTGGGAATGCAAGTTCCGATGTAATCGGAGTGATGACACTGCAGCTCGATGAAGTGATTCTCAAGACCGGTGTTGAGCTGCGCCATGCCCACGGGGATGTGTCGGAGGCTCTTCAGCAGTTTCTCCTGGTTGCCTTGAGCCTCCTTGTGCTGTTGAGCGCAGGTGCGGTGAGCATAGTTGCCCACACCTACCGACAAACGGTTGTCCCCCTGCATCAGCTTGCGCTGAAGCTTCGTCGATTGAACAAGGACCTCCCTGAAAGCATACACGATACCGTAGAAGACGTCAGGAAATACAGGCCCAGCGAGCTTTCAGGGGATATCAGCGCCATATCCGAGACGATCGTGACATTCTGCAACGACCTTGAAATGAAAAACAAAAAGCTCGATGAGCTCTTTATCAAGGATGAGAAGACCAACCTTTATAACTACAGGCATTTCAAGGAGCACCTGATTGTGGATGTGGCCAGGGCACGTCGTTACGGTGATGCTGTTTCGCTAGCCATGCTTGATCTGGACCATTTCAAAACGTATAATGATGCCAATGGCCACATCGCCGGAGACCAGGTTCTTGAAAGGATTGCAGAAATCATTCTCGAGGAGTGCAGGAGTACGGATATTCCGGCACGCTTTGGCGGAGAGGAGTTCGCAGTGCTGTTTCCCCGGACTGACAGCCTTACTGCGCATCGGATCATTGACCGTCTCAGGGCAGTGGTGAGCGCGGAACCATTCAATAACCGGCATGTGCAGCCTGATGGCAAGTTAACGATCAGTGCGGGTATAGCCACCTATCCATCCGATGCACGGGACTGGTTCGACCTGGTTAACAATGCCGACAAGGCGTTATACCATGCAAAAACGACCGGCCGCAACAAAGTCTTCAATTTTCAGCAATTAGCTGCATTTTCAGCCGCAGAGTGAAACAGGAATTCTACATAGCCCGGAGATTTGCTTTCAAGCATCGTTCCGCTACCCGTCCAACGTTTATTGTCGTTATCGCTATTGTGGGGATTGCTGTTGGCACGGCTGCCCTTATTCTGACCCTGTCGATTGTCAATGGCTTTTCTGCCGCGATTGAAGGGAAGCTGACCGGCTTCCACTCCCATGTGCAGTTACGCAAGTCTGACGGAAGCCTTTTCAATGCATACCGGGGTGATATCGACCGGCTCGAAGCACTTGAGCATGTCGAGACGGCAGAACCCTTCATCGAGTACCCCCTCCTTCTCCGGTCGGCAACAACCGGGGGGTATACAACAATGCCTGGACTGCTGAAAGGGATCAGGACCGATCCTGGCTCGGAAGCATTCCTTCGGCAGCATCTGGTTGAGGGGGAGTGGCTTGATGCACATGACTCCGGCGACTTGAGGATTCTTGTGGGCAGGTCGCTCGCCACTTCGCTTGGTATCGGGGTGGGAAACCGGTTGCTGCTCCTCAGCCGAATAGGTGGGGACGGCATGTTCAGGCATTCCGATGACATACTTGACCTGCTTTCCGGGCTTGACCTCAAAATTGCAACAGTCCAGGGTATTTTCCAGACCGGGCTTACCGAAGGGTTTGATGATTATATGGTGCTAGCCCCTCTTTCGGCTGTACAGCATAAGTACCTCTCGGGTGAAGATCGCCTGAGCGGCTACGAACTACGTGTAGATACTCGCGCATGCATCGATAAGGTCGCTGATGACGCTGCCCGGCTTTTTGGGCAGCAATTCCACACCTATACGGTCTACGAACGCTTCAGTAACCTGTTCGAGTGGCTTCGCCTGCAGGAAAATATTACCCCGGTGCTCATCATCACCATCACAGTTGTGGCCGTTTTCAATATCATTTCAACCTTACTGGTTCTGTTCATTGAAAAAACCAGAGAGGTGGGCATGCTGATGGCCCTGGGCCTCAAGCCCGGCTCGATACGAGGTATTTTCCTGTCACAGGGGATGTTCATAGCTTTTTTCGGCATATTGGCCGGTAATCTGCTGGCCCTGTTCCTTTCGCTTCTTGAACTGCGCTATCATTTTATCACACTCCCGGAACAGAGCTATTTCATCCAGCATGTGCCTATTATGCTTGAACCTCACTACTATATGCAGGTTTCCCTGTTTGTAGCGGTCCTTACCCTTGGTTTCGCATTTGTTCCTGCAAGGGTTGCTTCGAGGCTTAAACCCGGGAGGGCCCTCCTGGTATGATCAAGCCCGGATTGTGGATTGCCAGGCGTTTCAGTTTCGCCCGCAAACGGTTCAGGATAATCAATATCATATCCGCTGTAAGCCTTGCCGGAATTTTTGTCGGGGTAGCTACGATCATCGTGGTATTGAGTGTACTGAATGGATTCCAGGAGCTGGCACGTGACCTTTTTCTCCAGGTAGAAAGCCCATTGCAGATTGTTTCTCGGGATGGCAAGACCATGCCGCTGGACAGGGAGCTGCTCATTGAGATAGAGGCTCTCCCGGATGTACTCATAGCGGACCCTTTTATGGAGGGAGAAGCTGTTCTTGCGGCTCCAGGCATGCCTGGAGAGCTGGTGACAGTCAAAGGTATTTCGGCTCGTGCCGAGGAGTCCCTGATGAGGCGAACAGGGGAACCATACCGTTATTTCGGCCCGACGACGATTTCCGTTGGTGATATGCTGGCTTACCGGGCAGGCATCCGGGTTCCTCAGGAGGTGAGGCTTTTCAGTCCGGAACTCATATCTCTCGGCCTTTCCTCTCTCTCCCAGCCATGGGTGCTTCCAGGGTTATCGTTTCCGGTCGTTCGCGTGGAATCGATTTTTTCGTTGCAGCGTGTTTTCAATGACCATTATGTACTCGCTTCACTCCCCCTCGCTTCCGAAATCCTCCTCATGAAAGAAGGGGAGTGCAGCGGTATTGATATCAGGAGTGATCGTGAGACGCGGCATGCATCTCGCGTACTGAAAGCCCGGATTGAAGAGCTTATAATGCAGCAAGGGCTGGACAAAACTCTCACCGTACGTCTGCTTGAAGACAAATATACCGATGTGTTTGCCGTGATGATCGTTGAGAAGTGGGTGAGCTTCAGCGTGCTCATGCTCGTTGTCCTTGTAGCCTCACTGAGCTTGACAGGTTCATTGACCATGACCGCCATCGACAAGAAAAAAGAGTTGTTTTACCTGCGTTGTCTTGGCATGGAGCGGCCACAGTTTCTCACCATTTTCATTGTACAGGGGGTTATGATCGGGGTAGTCGGATCACTCGGTGGTGCGGGTGTTGCCTGGGCCCTCACCACATTGCAGGAACGGTTCGGGATAGTACAACTTCCTTCAAAAACTGCTTTTATCATAGATGCCTACCCTGTTGAGCTGCTGTGGAGTGATGTCGCCCTAACCTGCCTGATAACCATAGGACTCTCATTCCTGGTAAGTCTTTCCCCTGCCTTCAAGGCGGCTGCACTAGGCAAAGCGGAAACTACAGGGGAGTGACATTGCGAGGAGCAACAAAGCCCGTACTCGAGACGGGCTTCGTTGTTGTGCTATGGTTTTGCTCAGCTCTCTTTTTCAAAGAGTGTCTTGTCTACACCGCATACAGGACAAACCCAGTCATCCGGAAGGTCTTCAAAAGCGGTTCCTGGTTCGATACCGTTGTCTGGATCACCTACTTCAGGATCGTAGACATAACCACAAGGTTCACATACCCATTTTTCCATGATGATTCTCCTTCTGTGTTTTTTACTGATGATTACATGGCGTTGTTGCCTCAGGCGAATAGCCATCTGCTGCATATCTGCACATACAGCAGCGGATTCATGCTTGTAAAGCGACTGCGACGGCAAAAAGTTCATTTCATCCCTCAGGCGCGACAATGTTCCTGAACACCTTCATCCCTGATGATCTGAACCCATGTCGTTCATACAGGTGATGTGCTGCAGCATTATCGGGGTCCGTCAGTAACGTAATACGCTTGAAGCCGTTCTGTGCTGCATACCTGCAGGCATGAGAGACAAGCGCTGAACCTACACCTTGTCGGCGCCAGGCAGGAGCAACCACCATATCTTCCAGCAGCATAGCCTTCCCCCCCAATGCTGTACTGACAGTGTAGAGAAGCACAAGCATACCGGCAAGGTCACCTTGCCGGGGTTCCGCCACCAGTACAGTGCCGGTTCCTGGGTTGTTGATGATCATCTCCAATCCTGTTTCCTGGAGGTCGCGCCGTGGCATGAACTCCTTCTCCTGCCGGAATAGTTCAGCAAGCAGTTCTGTGCAGAACGGTATGTCAGTTATCGTTGCCTGCCTGATATGCATGATGTGTTTGATGCCTGTTTTTATGCCTGCAAAGGAACTGGCAAGCAGCATTATGTGCTTATGTAGTATAAGCTGAAACAAGAAAACCAACAAACCGGGGGTAGCAATGTTCAGGAAGCTCTTTACATCATCAAAACCCGTTACCAGAGGGCCTGAGACCGTGGCCCAGGTTGATGTCAGGAAATATTGCGGAACCTGGTACGAAATCGCCTCATTCCAGCCAAAAGAACAGCGCTCCTGTACAAAGACAAAAGCTGAGTATACCCTCAACAGTGCGGGGTATGTGGATGTCAGGAACTCCTGCAGGAAAAAGGGACGTGAACGTGCGATCAGGGCGAGAGCTTACGTATTGCCTGACAGCGGTAATGCAAAGTTGCTGGTAAAGTTTTTCCGTATTATCAAAGGGGATTACTGGATAGTCAGCCTGGCTGATGACTATGCATGGGCAGCCGTATCATCACCTGCCATGAGAAGTCTCTGGATTCTCAGCCGAACTCCCTATATGGAGGATAGCGTCTATGAGGGCATCGTCAGGATGCTCGAGGATAAAGGATTTGATGTGGCAAGACTGAGGAAGACGCCGCAAGGTGAATGACAAAATTGCTACATTACCCTTTTTTAACGTGTATTCTGCATGTTTATGGATGCTTTCTGGCTGTCACTTGTCATGATTTTTATGGCAGAGTTGGGTGATAAATCCCAGCTGCTAGCCCTTACGCTTGCCACATGCTACAATTCATGGGTTGTTATCTGGGGAATTTTCTTTTCCACTCTGGCCGTTCATGTTATTTCAACTGCGCTCGGATGGAGTATGGGAGGCGTACTGCCTGCAGACTGGATCATGTTCATGGTAGGTATATCGTTCATCGCATATGGGTTCTGGACCCTCAGGGGCGACTCGCTCGATGAAGAGGAGCAAAGCTGTAAAAGGACCATTCATCCTTTCTGGCTCGTTTTCAGCACATTTTTCCTTGCCGAACTTGGAGATAAAACCATGCTTGGAACTGTCAGCCTGGCTGCAGCCCATCCGTTTATACCTGTATGGATAGGCTCAACGATTGGCATGGTACTTTCTGACGCACTTGCAATCATGGCAGGTAAAATGTTGGGACGAAATCTTCCGGAAACAGCGATCAGGATCGGAGCCGGAACACTTTTTCTTATCTTCGGGGCATATACCATGTACCAGGGGGGAGCGGAATTCAGTCCTCGCATATGGGCTGGTGGAGCAATCGTTATCGCCTTGTCGGCACTGTATTTTTTCCGTCACCTACTGACTCGCAGTCAATGAACACGCTGCTTATCGATATGCAAAGCCTGGGATTCTCTTTCAGCCCAGGCGGGAAAGTACTCTTCAGGGATCTTTCCCTGCAGGTAACTGAAGGAGAATTCCTGCTGATCCGGGGAGCTTCAGGTAGCGGTAAGTCCACCCTTTTGCGAATCCTCTGCCGCCTGCAGTCATACCGACAGGGAACCATTCTTTTTCATGGTAAGCCAATAGAATCCTATCCGCCATCGCTCCTGCGAAACAGGATGCTCTATACCACCCAGCTGCCTGCCATGACCGATGCCACTGTCAGAGACAACCTGCTGTTCCCATTCTCATTCGAGGTAAATTCAGGAAAAAAACATCCGGGAGAGGATCAGCTCCGGAAAATGCTCCAGGATTTTTACCTCGATGATGTTTCTCCCGATCAGCATGCCACGGTTCTTTCTGTCGGCCAGCAGCAGCGCGTAGCCCTCATGAGAGCACTCTTGCAGCGTCCCGAAGTACTGTTGCTTGATGAGCCCACTTCAGCCCTCGATGCCCAGAGCGCTACCATGGTGCAGCGCATCATAGAACGCCTGAACCAGGAACAGGGCATGACCATCATGATGGTGACACACAGTGACTACATCCCCCAAGGCATGGCGCCAAAGATCTGTACCCTTGAAAATGGAAAACTCGAGGTAACATGAATCCACCGATCGAAATCACACTCTGGCAGTTACTGTTCGGTCTGCTCTTTATCCTTGTTGCACAAGTAACGTCCTTCATACAGCATCTTGGCCTCAACCGAGATATCACCATTGGCACGATCAGGACATTTGCCCAGCTCTTTTTAATGGGCTATGTACTGACCTTTATTTTCAGGGCTGAAAACCAGTGGCTGACCCTTGCCGTATTTCTGGTCATGATCGTGTCGGCAGTTTTCATTATCCGGGGGCGGGTAAAGGAAAAAAGCATTCCTTACATCTTGCCTACCTTTGCAACAATGTTTGCCAGTTACCTGGGCACAGCATTTTTTGTCTCTGCCGTAGTCGTGAGTGTCGATCCATGGTGGGATCCCAGGTATTTTCTTCCTCTCGGGGGAATGGTCATAGGTAATTCCATGTCAGCCCTTGCCATTGCCATAGAACGGTTGTTCAATGAACTCCGCCAGCAGAGGAACCTGGTGGAAACAAGGCTCTGCCTTGGAGCAAACTATCGTGAAGCAAGTGCCGAGATGCTTCGTACAGCCATAAGTTCGGGCATGATTCCTTCGATCAATGCCATGATGGGGGTTGGACTGGTGTTCATTCCCGGCATGATGGCTGGCCAGATCCTTGCAGGTACAGATCCTCTGCAAGCGATCCGTTACCAGATCGCCATTATGATGATGCTGGTCGGCTCCACCGCAATGACATCGTTTGTTACGATTACCATCGTCCGTAAAAGGTGCTTCGGCAGGGGAGAAGAGTTACTGCTTGTTCCCGGCCTGACGTCTCCTGCCCAGAAAAAGTAACAGTGCGCCTGCAGCAAGCATCACCAGGCAGAGCAGCTGTCCCATTGACATGCCTGAAAAAACCAGCCCCAGGTGTGCATCAGGCTCACGGTAAAATTCGATAAAAAATCTTACCGTTGCATATCCGATAAGGTATATTGCCGACAGGAACCCCGGAAACGGGGATTTTCTGCGAATAGCCCAGAGCAGGACAAACAGGACTATACCCTCGAAAAACGCCTCATACAGCTGTGATGGATGGCGCAGTGAAGTACCTGGAGCCATCGGAAAATACATCCCGATCGATGACTCGGTCACACGCCCCCAGAGCTCACCGTTAATGAAATTACCGAGCCGCCCGAACATGTAACCGAGTGGGAGCGAGGGAATGAACAGGTCTGTAACAGCAAGAAAATCCTCCTGGCGTGACCGGCTGAACAGGTAGAGTGCAACGGTCACTCCGATAAGGCCGCCATGAAACGACATGCCGGATATTCCCTGGATGCTGCATCCTCCGTTCAGGGAAAAGGGGAGTAACGAACCAATGGGATTGGCTATAAAATCGGAAAAACCATAGAACAACAGGTAGCCAAACCTGCCGCCAAGGAGTACTCCGATCATGGCCCATGTCAGTGCGTCACTGACAAATGTGCCGTCTCGGCGGGGAAGTTTGTCATGGTTCAGCCGGTAACGGGTCAGCAGGAACACAACGGCAAACGCGACAATGTACATCATGCCGTACCATCGGACAGCTAAAGGACCGAAAGTGAAAATAACCGGATCCATTTTATATGGCAGTGTCTGCCACCAGTAGACAAAATCATGCATGGGTTGAACCTGATAAAATACGTTTAAATGGCTATATAATATTGTTAAGGAGGTGAAAATACTTGAAACAGGCTGAAATATAATTATATTTCACCTTTGCGCTTTTTTAAAGATACTTCAGGGTATCGAACCTCAATCAAAAAAACGAATAGAATGGCAAAAATACTTGAAGGGTCGGCAATGAAGTTTTTCAACAAGTGGGGCATTCCAGTGCCTAACTATGTTGTTGTCATGGACCCCAACAGACTGGCTCAGCTTGGCGAGGCAAACAAGTGGCTAAGGGAATCCAAGCTGGTTGTCAAAGCTCATGAGGCGATCGGCGGAAGATTCAAGCTCGGACTTGTCAAAATTGGCCTGAACCTCGAAGAAGCTGTGGAAGCTGCCCGTGAAATGATCGGCAAGAAAGTCGGTACAGCAGAAATCCGCCAGGTCATTGTAGCAGAAATGCTTGACCATGATGCAGAATATTACATTTCGATGGCAGGTAACCCTGATGGTGCCGAGCTCCTCCTGTCTGCAAAAGGTGGCGTCGATATCGAAGATAACTGGGATACAGTCAAGCGAATTCCCATCGGGATCGACGAAACCCCATCCATCGAAGAACTGACCAAGCTGGCAAAAAGTGCCGGATTCGATGACAATGAAATAGCCGAACGTGTTGCCAAAATTGCCTCGAGGCTCATTCTTTGCTACGATAACGAGGATGCGCAGTCAATAGAGATCAATCCGCTTGTCATCCGCAAAAGCGACATGCGTTTTGCAGCACTCGACGCCGTGATGAACGTTGATTGGGATGCACGTTTCCGTCATGCTGACTGGGATTTCAAACCAGTGTCCGAAATCGGCAGGCCATTTACAGAAGCCGAACAGCAGATCATGGAGATCGACTCCAGGATCAAGGGTTCAGTCAAATTCGTGGAAGTTCCTGGCGGTGAAGTAGCTCTTCTCACTGCAGGTGGTGGTGCTTCGGTTTTTTATGCCGATGCAGTAGTCGCTCGTGGCGGCACCATTGCGAACTATGCTGAATACTCGGGCGCTCCTCCGGACTGGGCTGTCGAAGCGCTGACTGAGACGCTCTGCCAGCTTCCGAACATCAAGCACATTATAGTCGGTGGTGCTATTGCAAACTTTACCGATGTCAAGGCAACCTTCGGCGGCATCATCAATGGCCTCCGCCAGAGCAAGGCTAACGGTTTCCTCAAGGGTGTCAAAATCTGGGTTCGCCGCGGTGGCCCTAACGAAACCGAAGGGCTGGCAGCCATCAGCAAGCTCAAGGACGAAGGATTCGATATACATGTCTATGACCGCAACATGCCGATGACAGATATCGTTGATCTGGCACTGAAAGCCTGATACAGAGTATCGATATCCTGGAAAGAGTAACAATCAGATAAAACTATAAATCAGACTATAACCGTGAGCATAGTAATCAATAAAGAGACTCGAGCGGTCATTATCGGAGGAGCTGCAGGACTGAACGCAGCAAAGAAAATGGCAGAGTTTGACTTCCTCGTCAAACGTCCCCTTACCGTGCAGGCATTTGTCTATCCTCCAGAAGAAGGTCAGCAGAAAGAGATCTTCCTTGGCGGTGAACTGAAAAATGTCAAAGTCTATTCGACTCTTGAAGCAGCTGTCGCTGAAAACCCGCAGATAAACACTGCGCTGATCTACCTCGGTGCTTCGCGTGCAACCCAGGCAACCCAGGAAGCCCTGGAAATCGAGAACATCAAGCTGGTATCGGTCATTACAGAAGGTGTCCCTGAAAAAGACGCCAAAAAACTTCGCGTTCTTGCCGAGAGGAATGGCAAGACCCTGAATGGACCATCGTCCATCGGCATCATGTCGGCAGGGGAGTGCCGCCTGGGAGTTATCGGTGGTGAGTTCAAGAACCTCAAGCTTTGCAACCTCTATCGTCCCGGTTCTTTCGGTGTCATCACCAAGTCCGGCGGTCTTTCCAACGAAGCCATGTGGCTGTGTGCCCAGAATGGTAACGGCATCACTTCTGCAGTGGCTATCGGCGGCGATGCCTATCCTGGTACCGACTTTGTCAATTACCTTGAAATGTTTGACAAGGACCCTGCCACCAAGGCTGTTGTCATGATCGGTGAAGTTGGTGGCACGCTTGAAGAAGAAGCTGCCGAATGGCTTGCTAAAGAGCCCCGCACCATCAAGCTGATCGCTGCCATTGGCGGTACCTGCCAGGAAGTACTCCCGCAGGGCATGAAGTTTGGCCACGCAGGCGCGAAAGAAGGCAAGCAAGGTACTGGTTCAGCACGCTCAAAGATTAATGCACTTCGTGAAGCCGGTGCAGTCGTGCCTGATACCTTTGGTGGACTCAGCCAGGCAATCAAGCAGGTCTACGAAGAACTGCTTGCCGACGGCATCATCGCCCCGGAAACCCCTCTTGACGATGCATTGCTGCCGGAACTGCCTCCGAAAGTGCAGAAAATTATCAAGGAAGGCGAAGTTATCGTCGATCCGCTTATCCGCACCACCATGTCTGACGATCGTGGCGAAGAACCACGTTATCGCGGCTATGCGGCATCCGAGCTTTGCAGCAAGGGCTACGGTATTGAAGATGTCGTCGCACTTCTCTGGAACAAGAAGCTTCCTTCACGGGAAGAATCAGAAATCATCAAGCGCATCATCATGATTTCTGCTGACCACGGTCCAGCAGTTTCAGGTGCATTTGGTACGATTCTCGGTGCCTGTGCAGGTATCGATATGCCACAGGCTGTTTCTGCCGGCATGACCATGATCGGGCCACGTTTCGGCGGTGCAGTTACCAATGCTGGTAAATATTTCCAGATGGGCGCCAAAGAGTATCCGAACGATATTTCCGGCTTCCTTGCATGGATGAAAAAGAACGTAGGTCCGGTACCAGGAATAGGCCATCGCGTCAAAAGCCTGCGAAATCCCGACCAGAGGGTAAAATACCTGGTATCTTATGTGAAAAATGAAACCTCGCTCCACACCCCGTGCCTTGATTATGCACTGGAGGTCGAGAAAGTGACGTCAGCCAAAAAGGATAACCTTATTCTTAACGTTGATGGCACCATGGGTGCGATCCTCATCGACCTCGGCTTCCCGATTCATTCGCTCAACGGCTTCTTCGTGCTTGCTCGCACGATCGGCATGATTGGCCACTGGATCGACCAGAATCAGCAGAACTCTCGTCTCATCAGGCTGTATGACTACCTGATCAACTACGCAGTTGAAGATGAACGGGAAGTTCCTGAAAAGAAGTAAGTGCTTTTTTGATAAGCATTACGAGATAGCTCAAAGGCATGGCGCTCACAAGGCAGCCATGCCTTTTTTTTGTAAACACCAGAACAGGACCACGAGTATGGGAAAATCATACGAGATCAGAACGGATTATTTTCGCGAAAAGATAATGGCTGCCGTTCTCGTTGGATATCGAACCGTCAAGGAACCTGTAGCCATAACGGCACATCCGGATCTGATGGCAAGGATCAGAAAAGAGTTCAGCGACAAGAGCGTCGCCCCGAAAAAGATTGGCGATGAGGAGTATTTCTTCGGACTGCCAGTTATCGAAGATCCATCCGGAGACAAGGAACACATCTCGGTCAGCTGAGAACATCGAAAAAAAGACTCCATGAAACGGCTTCAGGAGTCTTTTTTCTTTACCCTGAATTTTGTTCGATAATATAAATTATGTAAAGCTGATGGTTTCCGCAACCATCAGCTTTACATAATTAGGGTTATACAACAGTGCTCTTGGGTAGGCATGCGTATTTATGCAAATGTTTTGTAGATTACAATCTAATAACATTTATTACCCCCGTTCCCCAATGGATCTGACTACTGACATCAATATCCTGATTGTTGATGATGAGGCTGAATCCTTGTCGATACTCAAGAGGCTCTTCAGGAAAGAATTATATGCCACCTATTTCGCATCAGGTACTGAGGAGGCTTTGCGGATTGTCGAAAAACTCAACATCAATATCATTGTTACCGAGCTCGTTCTCTCCGGTCACAACAGCACCATTTCGTTTATTGACACGGTAAAGCGCCTCTATCCCGACATCGTTCGTATTGTCCTCAGCAGCACTGAGGATACAGGATTGATCGTCGAGGCTGTCAATACAGGGCAGATTTTCCGATTCATTCCTAAGCCGGTAGTTCCACCTCACTTTAAACACGTCATCACCGAGGCTATTGACTATCATCGGGTTCTTGTCGAACACAAGGAAATGTCTCTTCAGGCTGGCAAAAAAAACAATTACCTGACGAGCATCAACGACGAACTCCGGGAGGTAACAACGAGGCTTCGGGAAAGTGAGACGAGGTTCAGGTCGATGAACGATGCCGCCTTTGATCCGATTTTTCTCCTTAACGATGCTGGTCGAATTGTGTATGCGAATCCTGCCGCTGAATCCATTTTTGGATATTCACGCCAGGAATTCATGTCAATGAGCTTCTGTGCTATCCTTCTCGATGCGTCGCACCCTGGATCAGCCACTGTATCCTCCTGTGCCATCATAGGTGTACATTCCCAGGGCACCTCACTTGAAGGGATCAAGAAAAACGGTGAGAAAATAAATATAGAGATTTCTACCGGCAGTGTTCTCCTTAAGTCAAAACCCCATACCGTGCTGATTGCAAGGGACAATACCCTGCGTATCAGTGAAGAAAACGCGCGCCTCCAGCTTGAAAAGGTGCAGCGAACTCTTGAGTCCCAGATCGAAAAAAGACTTCTGCAGAGCACTCTGCCGGACACACTCAAAGGTGCGTCATTGGGGCGCTTCATGCTTTCTTCGGGGCACCTGAACGGTGATTTCATGGAAGTTATCATGTATGATGACCGGCATGCCGATATCATGCTTGGGGATGTCATGGGCCACGGAGTTCTTTCTGCGCTTGTCGGATCAGGGCTCAAATCCCTCTATCTCAAGACGGTAGCTCAAAAAAAACACATTAGCACGGAGCCTCCCTTACTGGAGGATATTGTCACGGAGATGCATGCTCAATGTATCAATGACCTTATTGAGCTCGAGATTTTCGCTACCCTCTTCTTCCTCAGGATCGATCTTCAGGCCATGGAGTTTTCGATGATAGACTGTGGCCACACCGCAACCCTGCATTATCAGGCTGCAAAAGGAACTTCTTCTCGCCTCAAAGGCCAGAATCTTCCGGTTGGGATGATAGAAACCCAGGAGTTTTATCCTGTCAAAGTCGCGGTGGCTCCTGATGACCTGATTGTCATTTATTCTGATGGAATTACCGAGGCAAGAACCCAGGATGGTTCGCTGTATGGAGAGGAACGCCTCTTCGAACTTGTCGAAAAGTACCACGATACCCCTGCAGACCGGATTATCAAGGAAATCCGTCATAATCTCGCCATGGTAACCGGCTCTGAAACGTATGATGATGATATGTCGTGCATTGTCATCCGAATTGACTCACAGCCAGATAGCCTGCCTTTGCCATGAGCACATCTCTTGTCATCATAGCGGATTGCTCTGAAGCAACTCTCGAGATTCCTGCCGGTACAACTGGGGGAACCATCGATGTTCTCCGTGCCCGGGATTTCGATGAGGCTCTGCACTATATGCATACAAACAACATTCCTCTTGTCCTGGTATCCCTGAAAAGCAGCGAACAGGCTGCAGCATCGTTCCTGCGCCAATGTTTTTCCCTTCCTGAACCTCCACGTGTCATGTTTTGTGATACAGTGACAAGGGCAATGTCTGCGCTCAAGGAAATCCTTACCCTCTCCCCTGCTGCATTCGGACGCATGTTTTCCTGTGCCCCTCCGAAAAGCGCATCTCATGCCCCTGTCAAACGTAGTAATGTTACTGAATACAAAAACCTTGTAGGTGAATCGTTCGAAATGCAAAAGCTCAAGGAGCTGCTTTTGAAGATAGCGCCGACAGCGACCACTATTCTGCTCCAGGGTGAAAGCGGAACAGGCAAGGAGGTGATTGCACGAGCTGTACACCATTACAGCTCCCGCAGTGACCAACCCTTCATTCCTGTCGATTGTGCCGCCATCAACCCCAGCATCATTGAAAGCGAACTCTTCGGGCATGCCAGGGGCGCATTTACCGGGGCAGGACAGAGTACACTAGGCATGATTCGGGCTGCAGACAAAGGCACGCTTTTCCTCGATGAAATCGGCGAACTTCCTCTTGCCATGCAGGTCAAGCTTCTCCGGACACTCCAGGAACGCGCAGTCAAACCTGTTGGTGATACAAGACTGTATCCGGTCGATATACGCATTATCGCAGCAACCAATAAAAATCTTTCAGAAGCCGTCAAAAGCGGTGCGTTCCGTCAGGATCTTTACTATCGCCTCAATGCAATCACCATTTTCTCTCCCCCACTTCGTGAGCGGCTGGGAGATATTCCCCTGCTTGCAGCCTTTGTCTTGCGGAAACTCACGCAGGAAGGGTATCCCACCAAGCAGATCTCTGACAATGCACTGGCAGTGCTTTCAGCCTATGACTGGCCGGGTAACATACGTGAGCTCGAAAACGTCCTGCGACGAGCGATAACCCTTTCGTCCGGATCGGTCATCACCCCGGAGAGTCTCGATATCGAATCAGTACCAGTTACATCTACCGATCCCATGAACGCGATCGAAGTTTGCCCGGATACTATCCGGTCATATGAACGTGAAGCCATACGCAAGGCATTGGAAAAAACCACAGGAAACAGACGCGAGGCAGCTGAATTGCTCGGAATAAGCGAGGCTACGCTCTATCGTCGCCTGAAAATGTACGGTAAATAGAAGTCAGCATCATTCTTGAAACTCTCAACAAGGCAGACCGTATCCAAAGAATACTCTTGCAATTTGATAGTCTCTATCTTCACCTTTTCACTGAAGCTGAGATAAAACTTTGACAATAAAGGCCATTATGAGTTATCGGATAACTGGTATGTTTCTTGCAAATTATCAAAGAGTTGCTGCGTATAGTCATACAGTCATTCTTGCAGAGTAATTGACAAAGCCTGAAAATTTGGCTACTCTAAAACAGCTCATACGTGTTGTTCTAGTGACTCATTCCTTTACCGGTGCACTGGATTCGCACGAAAGATTCTTCACACTAACCGCATAGGTAAATACTACTCTGTATGGAACTCGACCCCCTTGTAAGAAAGGAGCTGATACGTCAGGTCAGCGGTACAGTGACCCCCAAAGCTCGTTTCCGACCTAAAATGAAAATTTATGTATGGGAAAAGACAGTGGCCTTTTCCTATACCCTCAAGCGCAGCACAGATATTATTGCATCTCTGGTGATCATGGTTCTGTTATCACCTCTTTTTTTGCTGACTGCACTTGCTATCTGGATTGAAACCCCTGCCCCTGTGCTCTATTCCCAGGTTCGAGTTGGGCGAAATGGTAAACATTTCAGATTTTATAAATTCCGTTCCATGCTTCCCGATGCGGACAAGATTAAAAGTCAACTTGCAGATCAGAATGAATCGGCGGATGGAGTGATATTTAAAATGAAAAAAGATCCTCGTATCACAAAAGTAGGTAGTATACTTCGTAAGTTGAGTATAGATGAGTTGCCGCAGCTTTTCAATGTTCTGAAGGGTGATATGAGCCTTGTTGGTCCCAGGCCACCCTTGCCAGATGAAGTAGCAGAGTATACATTGGAGGATCGTAAACGTCTGCATGTCATACCCGGCATAACTGGCTTATGGCAAGTGAGCGGAAGAAGTGATATACCTTTTGAAGCCCAGGTTAAGCTTGATATGGAGTACATCAAAAGTGCCAGTTTCTTCAATGATATTCGGCTTCTTCTTAAAACCATACCGGCAGTCCTTACCGGAAAGGGGGCTTATTGACGCATGGCACCTGTAAGGAACTATCATATCGACACATCGTTTTCTTCTCTACCCGTTGCAGTGCTCTTTCTGAACGGCAGGCTTGACGCATCGAACTGCAGCGAGGTACATAGAGTTTTCTCCGAAGTGCTTCGCCAGTCAACCAGTATTGTGATAGACTGTACTGAGCTTGAATTTCTGGACAGTAGTGGTCTTGGAGCCATTGTATCCTGCCTTCGTAAGGCAATTGAAGCTGGTGGAGATCTGCGGCTTTCCGGACTCAGCAACAATGTTGCTCTGCTGTTCGAGTTGACGAAGGCACAACGTCTCTTTTCAATCTATAATGACAGCACAGCAGCTGTTGCATCGTTCAATCCCCTCAAACCAGAATAAGCTCGAAAAAGCAAGGATGAAAACCCTCATTATCATAAGAGAAAACGCTCATAGCTGGCTCAGGGATACATTCCCCGGTCAGCATCCTTTGCTTGTCCGGATATGCAACAAGTCGTTTCTTGAGTTTCTTTTTGATTTTTCGATTATAGCCGGAGCCCGTGAGGTACGCATTGTCAGCGATGGCGACATGGCTGAGATCAGGGATTTTTGCCATGATGGTGGGCGCTGGGGACTGAATATTAGCTATGCGACAATACAAAAGAGTGATACTATCACTCAAATCCATAATAAAAACAGGCGTTTTTACGCAGACGAACGAATCATTGTTCTCGATAATCTTTTGTTTATAGAGTTCAATAAAAATGAATCCTATACAGAGTACCTTGCAAGCAGTCATGTAGGCATGCTGCTCAGCAGCGGGCAGGGGTCTGTATACCTCGATGGTGCAGATCAACAGTCGATACTGGAACAGTGTGGCTCGTCTCCGCACATCTCCATTCCTGAGCTAGGATCATTACCTGAGTACTTTAGGCTTTCAGCAGAGATCCTGAGGCAGGGCTCTCGTTATATTCTGCCCGGTTACAGTAATGAAGATGGCTGCTATATTGGAAGAAATGTAGTTATTCACAAAGGTGCGGAAATCAAAAAACCTGTTATCATTGGCAACAATGTGCAGATCATGCCAGGCTGTGTTATCGGACCTGAAGCTGTTATCGGCAGTACTGTCATTATAGACAGAGAAAGTCTGGTCACAGGCAGTATAGTTATGCACAATACCTTTGTTGGTGAACAGCTGGAGGTAAAAGACAAGATTGCGTCAGGGAACCGGCTTATGGATCCGGCAACAGGTGCTTCATTGCAGCTTGTAGATGCTCACCTGCTCAGCGAAATCACGGCAGAAGGTGCAGTATATGAGGGAATTTTCCGCCGTCTTGTACATGTCCTGGCCGCCTTACTGCTGTTCATGGCACAACTTCTCCCCTATCTGTTCCTTCGCCCGTTTGTGGGTAAACCTGTTGACGGGGGAACAGGACACGAACACAAGATAGCTCAATTATTCAACCGACTTTCACTTGACAGGTTCCCCCAACTTTTCAGAGTTTTCAGCGGATCCCTTCGTCTTATCGGCTCTCAACCGGCAGTATTCAGATATGCCGAAACGGAAGAATGGCCAGAAAACGAGATGGATGCCCGCATTGTAGAACAATTCTGCACACTGCACAGTCACCCCTTTGGGGATATCCCACTTCTCTTAAAAGCTTTGCTTAACAGAAAAGAATCCAAAATTACTGCATCATGAAAATCAGTTCAAAGAAACTTGGCGACTATACTATCCTATCGTTGAGTGGCATTCTCAATGCCTCCTCTGCGCCTCAGTTAAAAAGCTACCTCGAAGAAACTGATTTTTCAGGTTCACTTATTATTGATCTTGAGCTTGTTGATTTTCTTGACAGTAGCGGCCTTGGTATACTGGTCGGAATAGCCAGGAGAAAAAAAGCTGCAAACGAAATACTCAAATTGGCCAACCTCAATGACCGGGTAAAAAAGGTTTTTGAAATCACGCAGGCATATACACTGTTCGATATTTATGATGAGGTTAATGCGGCAGCAGAATAACACATACGCACAAGAGTAATGAAACATGCGATATCAATAACGTTAAACGCCGACATTGTCTATACCAGGATAGCTTCACAGGTCGCAGGTGCTGCTGCTGAGGTGTATGCCAATGAAGTCGGAATAACTGGTAATATTGCCGAGTTTTGCCATGCTTTTGAACTCTCGGTAAGCGAGTCGTTCACAAATTCCGTACGGCATGCCAATCATCAGGCTGATGGTGATGTCACCATAAATTTTTTTACGGATGCTAAAGGGTTGACTGCCGTGGTTTCCGATACCAATCCGGAATTCAATCCGGTGACTCCCCCTCCTGATGTAACGCTCTATCCTGAAGGGGGCTATGGTCTGTTTATCATCCACAAACTGATGGATGCAATTTCCTATTCCAGAAAAAACGATCGCAACATACTCACCATGACCAAGTCAGCTCATCCGCCAGCAATCTAAGACCAAAACTAACAGCACCCCCATGGTATCTGTCATCATAGTCAGTTTCAATACGCGAGATATACTGAAGTCCAGTATCCAGGCCCTTCGGAAGCATGCTGATGGTATCCCGCTTGAGATTATCGTGGTTGATAACGATTCCAGGGACGGATCAGCTGAAATGGTGGCAGAGCAGTTTCCTGATGTGGTACTGATTGCCAATTCAGTCAATGCCGGTTTTGCCGCCGCGAACAATCAGGCGTTTGCGATAGCATTACATCCATATCTTGTGCTTTTGAACCCGGATGCATATATACAGCCGGGTTCGTTAGCGGCAAGTGTCAGGTTTATGGAAAGACATCAGCAATGCGGTATAGCTGGAGGAAAGATTGTATCACCTGAAGGGCATCTCGAGCCATCTGCCCGCCGCTTCCCTACCCCGCTTTCTAAAATTCTCACCATGTCGGGGGTAAGCAACAGGTTTGCAGATTCTCCCCTGCTGAACCGACATGAATTCGGCGGATTTGCGCATGATAGACCTATGGAAGTAGACTGGGTTCCCGGTACGTATTCCATTATACGCAGGAAAATGCTTGACGAGATCGGTTATTTCGACGAACGCTTTTTCCTCTATTACGAAGAAACCGACCTCTGTCTCAGGGCTAAACGCTCTGGCTGGAAGGTGTACTTCATTCCCGATGCAGAAGTTATCCATATAGGTGGTGCCTGTAGCAAGACCGTGAAAGATAAGTCGTTCGATGCTGGAGCGTCTCAGGTTCTCTCCTTTCGACTGCGAAGCGAGTGGTTGTATTACCGCAAGAACAAGGGCATGTTGCTTTTGCTGGCAAGTGCAGGCCTCGAGATCGGATGGCACGCCATGCGCTACCTGAAAAACACCCTGTTGCCATCAGGAGATGCCTCGGCAAAAAAACGCGAGACCAGTTCCCTGCTACGTCAGTCAATAGATGCCCTCAATGCTACCCGACTGGGCACGTATTCCCCCCCTAAACCCTGGTGACCAGCATGGGACTACTTAAAGACATACGTTCAGATCTTACCACCTACAATGGCAAATGGGGTGAACAGGGATTCTGGGTCATGCTAGTGTACCGTTATGGTAGATGGCGGTATACCATTCAGAACGGGATTGTCCGCAAACCGTTTTCGCTGTTATACCACGTCAGTTACAAGATAGTGCAGATCATGACCGGCATCGAGCTTCCCTGTGAAGTTCCAGTAGGAAAGAATTTCCGTATAGATCATTTCGGAGATATCATTATCAGCGGTTACGCATCATTCGGAGATAACTGCATCATCAGAAACGGTGTGACCGTAGGTCTGAAAAACATCGAAGACAAAACAGCTCCGCGGATAGGCAATAATGTCAATATAGGGGCAGGAGCCAAAATACTTGGGAATATCAAGATTGGTGATAATGTGGATATTGGTGCCAATGCCGTCGTTATAACTTCTGTACCGAACAATTCGATTGCAGTTGGGATACCAGCTCGTATCCTGAAAAAAGGACCCAGAAACTGAAAACACAGCCCTGTAACTTCCTGAAAATAATGCAAATACCTGTCTTACTTGCTATCATAGGGGTTATCATTCTGCAGTTTATGCTCGTTTCCTGTGGCAGTATAGACCCCAAACCCAACTATATCCCTGTTCCCGAAGCGGCAGATCCAGAGAAGGAGTTTTCGATGAAACGTCCTGATACAAACCCTGTTTTTGCCAAAAAAGAATCTCTTGAAAAGATGCAACAGGATGAGAGAGCTTTTGAGTACCAGATAGGACCAGGAGATATTCTGGGGCTTGCTGTGTGGCGCCGTCCGGAACTGTCGGCTGAACGACTTATTGTCTCACCTGACGGTTACATTTCAGCCCCGAGAGTAGGGATGATACCAGTCGCAGGTAAAACCTCAGAAGAGGTCAAGGATGCCATCACAACAACACTGGAAGCTCTTTACACCAAGCCTGAGGTTACCGTGCAGATCCATGAATTCAACAACAACAAAGCCTATGTGCTTGGCAACGTCAACAGTCCAGGCATGGTAAGATTTACAGGAAAAGGGACACTGCTTGAAGGTCTTTCCCTTGC
>JGI10211J34971_10000048_pt1 | contig 82408 bp, 82 predicted proteins | sample Etolagsediment_FD_34971 | JGI IMG/M metagenome (IMG submission 34971) | reverse complement strand
GACCTGCCAAATGTCCTTCGCGGCGACGGACCCGTCCAACGCACGCGTGGAATCCCTAAACAAGCTGCTGAACACCTCGTCCGGCGCCAAGCAGGTATTACAAAGTGATAACCCTGAAGTAAAAGCCCTGCACCAAAAAGCCAAAGACCTGCAACTCGAAGCCAAACAACAATTCGATAACGGCAACAACAAGGAAGGCTCCGCACTACTCGATCAATCGGCCAGGACGATGTTCCAGGCTATTCGTCTGGCAACGCCAAAAACAGTCGGGCTCTCAAAAGCGAAGGACGATTACATCAAACACAAAAAATCGGTCAATGCCTTGAACAGCGCCTACAACCGAGTCGCTGATGAAAAGAAATTCGCCAGCAAGGATCAAATCAACAGCAAAGTTGAATCATTCGTCAAGGTTGCTGACAAACTATCGGATGCACAAAAATTTGTTGAAGCCAAGACCGAACTCGACAAGGCTTACCAGTTGCTAAAGATTTCTATCGAGTCCATTCGGGGTGGCGAGACCCTGGTCAGAAGCCTGAATTTTGCCTCTGCCGAGGAAGAATACCATTATGAAATTGATCGTAACGACACCCACGGGATGCTCGTCAATCTGCTCCTCGACGGAAAGAAGGTATCTGACTACACCAAACAAAACGTCGATAAATTCACCGATATGGCGAAATCGTTACGCACCGAGGCCGAACAATCGGCCAATAAAGGTCAATTCAAAGAGGCCATTCAGATCCTTGAAGAATCGACCAAACAATTCGTTAGAGCCATCCGCAGCGCGGGTGTCTACATTCCGGGGTAACCCGCAAAGCTGATGTTTATTTCTCGCGTCTTTGTCCTGATATGGGTATTCAGCGTTCACGGGCTTGCCCATTCAGACATTGACAAACGACAATGGCAACCGTTAAACAACGATGGCCTGCACGACCCCGCATCGCCCGCCATGGGCGTTTTGCAGGAACCGGCCGAGGCTCTCAGGCCTCTGCCGGGGGATTATGCGGGCAATCAGGTTTTATGGGTCAAAGCCCTGCGCGAGGGATACATTGAGCCGCGTTCCAACATTTTTCCAGACACCACCGTTGAGTTTCTCGACATGGACATCATCATGGAGAATACCAGCATCATGCCGATGGTGCTGTTCCCCCACGCGGAGCATACCGAATGGCTGGATTGCAAGAACTGCCACGATATCATCTTCAAGGAAAAGGTCGGCGCCAACCAGATCAACATGTTCCAGATATTACAGGGCGAATACTGCGGCCGCTGTCATGGCGCGGTTGCTTTTCCGCTGACCGAGTGTTTCCGCTGCCACAGCGTGCCGCGCGACACATTCACAGGTCAATACGGGGTACAACCCAAAACCTCGACGGATGCGAACCCACAATGAATAAAGTCTCAATATTCAATGTTGCGGCTGGCGGCAAGGCCCGTTTTTTCAGCCTCGTGCTACTGCTTGTCGTCGGCCTTGTTCCAGTCGACGATGCGCGCGCAGAATACGGGGATGTGGTACTGAACCGGTACGCCGAAAGCGAAGGCATGCGTCCGGTCATATTCCCCCACTGGTTTCACCGCATTCGCTTTCGCTGTAAGGTCTGTCACCACGAACTGGGGTTTGAGATGCGGGCCGGCAGTAACGACGTCACCATGGCGCGTATCATCGAAGGCGAGTTCTGCGGCATGTGTCATAACGGTGAAATCTCCTGGGCTGTCGATAACTGCGACCTGTGTCATTCCGGCAAGCCCGGGCTGAAAAGCGGCATCCATGGCGGCAGTCAGACCAAGGGCCCCGGAAGATGGTAAGTAATAGAGCGGTAATACGGCTGCCAGCCGCGTTGCTGCTGGCCTCGCTCGGCGCCTGCAGCACCACGCCCGACCGGCTTGAATTCAGCATGCCGACCATTTCACCGACCAACGAGGCACAGAGTCGTACCTGGCCGCCGCCTCCCGAGGTTCCGCGTTACATGTATATCGGCGATCTGCGCGGCGAATCCAATAAACTCGACAATCCGGAGCAGCGCCGCAGCCCGCTGGCGCGTTTCTTCGCTGCGCTGGTCGGTCTCGACAGCGATTCCGTTCCACTCACCAACCTGCTGCGACCTCAGCAGGTCGTCAGCGACGACCAGGGCCGCATCTATGTCGCCGACCCGGGGCGTCAGGCCGTATTCGTGTTCGACGAGCGCAACTCTCATTTCTCGATGTGGAACGAAAACTCGCTGGGCATCCCGCTGCTCAGCCCGGTCGGACTGGCAGTGCACGACGGCCGAGTATTCATCTCCGACTCCGAGCAAGGGGTTGTGCTGGTGCTGGATAATCAGGGCGAGTTTCTCTACCGGATCGGCGACAACAGCCTGAAACGCCCGACCGGTATCGCCGTCGATACCGAGCGTCGCGAACTGATCGTCAGCGATACCGATGCCAGCGAGATCCGGCTATTCGATCTCGATGGCACACCAAAACAATCCATTGGTTCACCAGGCAGCGCCGTTGGGCAATTCAATCGACCGACCTTTGTGCATTATCACGCAAACCGGGTCTATGTGACCGATTCGCTCAATGCCCGCCTGCAGGTCATCGATCGCACCGACGGCTCCGCCATCACGATCGGCAAGAGAGGGCTGTACGTCGGCAATTTCGCCCGCCCGAAGGGTATCGCCGTGGACTTCGACGGCAATATCTATGTCACCGAAAGCTATTATGATTTTGTGCTAATATTCAACCCTCAGGGTGAACTTCTGTTTGCATTCGGTGGATCGGGCGATGAGCCGGGCGAGTTCTCACAGCCAACCGGAATCTGGGTCGACTCGATGGGTCGGCTGTTCGTCTCCGACATGTTGAATGGCAGGATTTCGATTTTCCAGTATCTCGGAGAAGGTTAATGTTCAGGCGCTCGGCTTTAATCGGTATGCTCATGGTTCAGTGTGTGGCCGCCAGCCTGCATGCCCAGATCATTTCGGATATCAGCAACACCCGGCACAACCTGTCCACCAGCGGCCCTGGCAGCGTCAAGGCTGTCAGCGAGGATGAAATCTGCGTCTTTTGTCACACCCCGCACGCAGCCGCGGACGTACCTGGCGCGCCGCTTTGGAACCGCTCACTGTCCGGCGCCACCTATACCCCCTACACCTCGTCATCGATCGACGCCAACGACATTGCCGCCACCCCGGGTGGCAGCTCGAAACTGTGCCTGTCCTGCCATGACGGCACCATTGCCATTGGCAACGTCAACGTCGCCAATGCCCAGGCCAATGTCACTATCGCAATGTCCGGTACCGAGGTCGACGGCACCATGCCGGGCGGCCCGTTCGGCGCCGACAGCGGCTTTACCCGTCGCCTGGGCACCGACCTGACCAACGATCATCCGATCTCCTTTACCTTCGACAGCAACCTGGCCGCGCTGGATGGAGAACTGCGCGATCCGGCGACCGTGGCCCACATTGCCAATCGCGCGCCCGGGGTTAAACCGCTGGTGCCGCTGGAAAACAACCAGATGCAATGCACCAGTTGCCACGACCCGCATATTCGCGACACCGACCTGAGCAAGAACATCAAGTTCCTGCGCCTGCACCGCTTCCAGGAAGGCCCGCCGACCGGTGGCCAGTTCGATGCGGCCAACGACATCATCTGCGTGGCCTGCCACGACAAACTGGGGCAGGCCTGGGCCACTTCGGCGCACGCGGACCCAACGGCTGCCAATGAAATCTATACCGCTGCCGCCGCCGCTGTCCGGGAGTTCCCACCCAACACCCCGGTGTGGAAGGCCGCGTGCCTGAATTGCCACGATACGCACACGGTGCAGGGCGCGCGCCGCCTGCTGCGCGAGGGTACCGACAGCATTTCCAGCCCCAAGACCGGCGGCAACGCTGCGCAGGAGGAAACCTGTTTTACCTGCCATTCAGCGGATGGCGGCGTACTCGTCGGCCAGGGTGGCGCCAATTTCGAGGTGCCGAATATCAAGACCGATTTCAACTCGCTCACCCATATGCCGATCACCAACGCCGACCAGGGCGTCACCAGCGAGATCCATGACGTCACCAACGCCGACCTGATGGAAGACCCCGCCAATCTCAACATTCTGAACCGTCATGTCGAATGCACCGATTGTCACAACCCGCACCGGGTGACCAAGAACAGCCTGTTCAATGCCACCGGCAGCACCATTGCCGGCACCCATGACCACTCGGCGGGGCACACGAATATCGCCTCGGGCGTGTTGCGTGGGTCCTGGGGGGTTGAACCATCCTATGGCTCACCGGAATTTCATCCGTCCAATCTGGCACTACTCTACACCGTCAAACAGGGCGACGGCGGTATCGGCGCCAGCACCGACGTCAACGCGCCGCATGTCACGCGCGAGTATCAGATCTGCCTGAAGTGCCATTCCGATTATGCTTATGGCCCCAACCCGCCGCTTCTTGGCAGCACTGGTGGCAATACCCCGGCCGCCCAGGCCAACGGCCTGACCCGGTACACCAACCAGGCCATGGAGTTCCAGGCGCCGCCCGGCCACGAGGGCTCGGGCACGAGCCCAACCCCCACTGGCGCGGACGCGAACTGGAGGAACAACAACCACCGCTCCTGGCATCCGGTCATGCGGCCGACCGGGCGCACGCTCGCACAACGAGGCACCGCACAAGCCCGCAACTGGTTGAGCCCGTTCAACGGCGCCGCCGATATCGGCAACCAGACCATGTACTGTTCGGACTGCCACGGCTCGAATACCGCCAACGGCACCTCGACCCCCAGCGGCGGGGTCAACGGCAATCCCTGGGGCCCGCATGGCTCGAGCAACAAGTTCATCCTCAAGGGCGAATGGAACACCAATACCGGTAACGGGCAGGGCAATGCCCTGTGCTTCAAGTGCCATGACCAGAACGATTATTCGAATGATCGTAACGACGGCAATACAACCGGATTCTGTTGCGGCGGCAAGGGTAACCTGCATGCATTTCACGATAATCGAATCGGCCGCATACGCTGCAACTGGTGTCACGTCGCCGTGCCCCACGGCTGGAAAAACAAGGCCCTGCTGGTCAATCTCAACGACGTCGGCCCCGAGGGCGGCTTTGCGACCGCTGGCAACGAGGTGTCCAACAACGGTGGTTACGACAACGGCCCCTATTACATGAATGCCATGCTGAAGGTGGTCAATTTCGCCAACAGTGGTCAGTGGAATGACAACAACTGCGGCTCGACCGGCGGCCAGGGCGGCCAGGGCAAGGACTGGATGGATAACACCTGCTCCAACCCGCCTTGAGCATTCAGACGCAACCCTTGGCTGCGGGATGATCCTGCCCTCCCCCCAACTGTCACCGGGCTCCAACCGACTCACCCTGCTCGGCATCGTGCTGCTGCTGGGCTTCAGCGCCGGTTACAACTACCTGCCCAAGATGGTGGCCGATGCCAGCCTGATCGCCACGGCTGTTCTGCTGATACTCAACTTCGTTGTGGCCATCGTGCGCAAGCGCATCCTTATCAACAAACCAGCATTGATGGTCTTCCACCTGGCGTTGATCCTCGTCTTCGTGCAATTGATCATCAGCCAGCTGACCTACCTCAAGGCGACCACCGAGGTCGGGGTCAATCAGGATTTCAGTGGTCAACTGGACAACATTCGTGCGGGGCCGCTGCACGACTACGGCCTGGTCAGCGGCGCCTTCACCAACCTCGGCTTCCAGATCAACTATCTCGACGGCATCCGGCGCGACAACACCCTCAATCGGGTCCGCATCAACACTGCAGATGGCCGTAGCGGCCCGGTCATCACGATCGGCGACCACATTCCGCTGGTGCTTGGTCATTACCGTTTCTATACCAGCCACAACAAGGGTTATGCGCCGATATTCTCGTGGATTCCCAGCCAGGACAACAGGCAGGTGTTACGCGGCAGCGTGCACCTGCCGGCCTATCCGCTCAACGAGTACCAGCAATCGCGGGAATGGCAGCTACCGCCTGTCGGCGAGCCGATCTGGACCATGCTGGTGATCGAGGAAGAGGTGGTGCCCGAGGACCGCGATTTCTCGTTCACCATCCCCCTGAAGCATCACCTCATCGTCAGGATCGGTGACCAGCGCTGGACCCTCACACCCGGTGAGGGCATTGACCTGGCCGAGGGCTCGCTGCGTTATGACTACCTGTCGAGCTGGATGGGTTACACGGTTGACTATGACTGGACCCGCCCGTGGTTATTGTTCACCAGCCTGCTGGGCATCACGGCGCTGTTCGTGCATTACCTGGGTGGTGTCATTTCAGGCCGCTCATTACCAGTTTCAGGAAAATGACTCCCCGAAATTTCCAGTTTCAGGAATCTTTCCTGTCACCCGGTTAGCCACTTCCCTGACCGCCAAATTAACTTCGTAAATTCAGAGACTTACGATAACATTCGGGACGTTTAAAATGGCCCGTATATTGCATCTGTTTCTCCATTAAATTCGGTAACCGCGATACAGGTTTCCGAAAACAACGGATATCACCAGATGAAATCACCATTACAAAACCTGTTAACCACGGCGGCTGCGTTGCTGGCCATGCTGTTCATGGCCATTCCCCTGAACGTGAAAGGCGACGTCGATCTTCCAACCGAGTTCTCCAACATCGGTGGCATCTCCAACACCCGTCATAACCTCACCCAGTCCACCGCGGCGGGTAATACGCCGGATCAGGTCGCCAGCATCATGGGGCCGTTCCGTAACAACTACAATCAGGTCTGCGTCTATTGCCATACGCCACACGCCGCGAATACCAATCCCGGCGTGGCCCAACTGCCTTTGTGGAACCGCACCCATCTCAACAATACCTACACCACTTACGACACGCTCGGTACCGCCAGCCTGACCCAGCAGGTCAATCAGCCCGGCGTCAACTCGCTGTCATGCCTGTCATGCCACGATGGCACCCTGCCGGTCGACTCGATTATCAACATGCCCGGTTCCGGTGGTTATGACGGCGCCCAGCAGACCAACGCATCGCTGACCTTCCTCAACAGCTGGACCAATACCGTGGGTAATGACGCCTCGGCGCATATGTCGCTCGATGCAAACTCGAACGGCAGCAACAACGTGCTGGGAACGATCGCCGGTGGCAGCTGTATGGCCTGCCACTCGCCCGGCGCCGGAGCGCTGGGCGCCGGAGCGACCGACTTCAACGTATTCGCCATCGGCACCGACCTGACCAACGATCATCCGGTTGGCGTGACCTTGCCTCCCAACGGCCCTGGCACCGATTTCAATTCACCAACCGGGGTGCGCGTCGATATCCAGTGGTTCGAACTGGGTGCGGCCAATGCGCGGCCGGATTCCAACGAGATTCGTTTCTATGGCTCGCGAGTCGAGTGCGCGTCCTGCCACGACCCTCACGGCGTACCCTCCAACGGACCCGGCAGCGTCATGAATCCAAGCTTCCTGCGGGTCTCCAATGAAGGTAGCGGTGTTTGCCTCACCTGCCATGTGAAGTAAGCCAAACGGGGGCAACCTTGATTACAAAGGCCTGGCACAAATGCCAGGCCTTTTGTTTTTAGAAGCGCCGGCTTCACAGAAGATCCACGCACGAGAGGCGGGTTAAAGACTGTAAGGCGCAAGACAAGGCTCGCCATGGGCGATCACTGCCGGGCCGGGGCTTTTTCAGCGCCGGGCCCGCACAATCAACGTCGTGAGCCACCGTCAATAGTTATCTGAATAGCTTGACCATCGACTTCATGAACGGTTTTGCCTGGCATGAAACACATGTGACAACGATATCTGCCCGTCTTCATAGCCCCCCGGCACTCAGCAACAACCCCGATATCATGCGCTCAACAGGCACATAGTCATCGCTGAAAACGGGCAAATCAGCCATACGGGTACCGGTCATTTCCAGCGGCTCATCGATGCGAAACCAGCGCCGTTGATAACCATGACGTGACTCCAACAGATTACTGTGCTGAGTCTGTTGCGCCGCCGCGATCACATAGGTCAGGCGCTGAGGCGCCTGCGGTAGCTGCTCGACCCACACATCGACCTCGCTAAACACCTCTCGCAGCGTGCGCACGAGGCTCTTCACCATACGCGGATCAGGGAAGGCATCGACCACATTGGTCACAAACAACCCGTCATCCGCCATGCGGGACCTGGCCAACTGCATGAACTCGCGCGTTACCAGATGATAGGGAATGGCAATGTCGTGAAACGCATCGGTGACAATCACGTCAAAGGCGCCTGGCGGCAAACGCGCCAGCGCGGCGCGTGCATCGCCATGCAGGATGCGCATGGCCTGCGTATCGACGAATAACTGCTCGCTCACCAATTCAGTCACCGCCGGATCAAGCTCTGCCACCGTCACACTGGCAGTCGGCTGAGCGGCTCGTACCGCACGCGGATGGGTAAATGACCCGCCACCGGCAAAGTAATAACGCAATTGGGCCGCCCTTGGTGCATCGAAATGCGCGCGAATCAGTTCATCCATCAGGTGAACGTAGGGCGAAATCAATAGCTCCGGCTCCGATTCATGGTTGATACCATGCACCAGATGATCAAGCACCAATGCTTTGGCGGATCCGTAGGGTGCCTGCTCCGACATATCAACCACGCGTAAGCAGAAATAACTGCTCTCTTTATCGCAGGGATTCTTAAAGCCCTGCATCAAACCTGTCAGGGATGCCGTCGAGACACACAGTACAAGCAACAGCATGTTGGCCGCCATGCGCCCACTGCGCAAAAACGGCAACGCCAGCACAAACAGTATGCTGGCGGACATGATGATGATATTGCGCGAGCCGATGTACTGGATGAGCACAAATCCGGTAAGAAAGGTACCGCTTATACTGCCCAGCGCGGCGAGTGCGTGCATGCGCCCGACGATATGCCCGGTACGCGCATCCATTGCCAGCGCCATGGTCGTTAACAAAGGCGTCGGTATACCGAGCAAAACCGACGGAACGAAAAACATCGACAAAGCATAAACAAAACTGGAACTCACCAGATCCAGCTGCGAGGCCTGTAAACCGGGCGCAATGTAGGTCAGGATCAACAGGCTCAGTAGGCAAAATAGTCCCGACAGCACCAGGGTCAGGCCGACATGCCATTGTCTGGCGCCGCGGTCCGCCCAGATGCCCCCCATCCAGTTACCCAGAGACAAACCCGCCAGAACGACGCCGATAATCGACGTCCAGCTATACAGGGTCACCCCCACATACGGAGCGATCAGACGGGCCGCCGTGATTTCAACGACCAGCAACACGGCCGAACTCAAAAAAATGGTGAGTCCATACCAGAAAAGCGTTAGGCGGGGGGAATTGATCGAATCAGGCATAACCGAACCGGCGTGATGAAGAACGAAAATACGCCGGAAACTTTAACCCTGTCAATGGTTTTCTCCCCCTGCCTGCAAGTCGTCGCCGAAGGCGACATCGTGGCGAGGAAAGACATGCCGACATTCATGGATGCTGATCTATTGCGCCACATCGAGCGATGTAGCGCGGAATTTGCTATTGGTTGCGGAATGCATGGCAATGCAGCAACGATTATTTTTCGCCGATGCAATTACGGGATATTTATATCACACCAAGACATCGTTTTGCATTGTGTCAAACAGGTACGCTATGCAGCGAGGATGCGGGGCGACAAAGCACTCCTAAAACAGCTCGATTTCGTCCTTGATGCTACGCGCTTTAAGTATGCCCTGATCGACCAGTTGATGAAAATTGGCAACCCGGTTTCGGCCGTTTTCTTTCGCGTAGTACAGTGACTGGTCGGCGTTTTCGACCACCGTGGCCGGGTGCGCGTTGGGTGTCAGCTTGGCGATACCAATGGATACAGTCACCTGGCCGACCTGGGGAACATCGTAAGCCTCAAGACGTTCACGAAATCGGTTAAAGACCTTAATCGCGTCCTTTTCACTGGCAGGCGTGAGTATGACCACAAACTCCTCGCCCCCGTAACGGAACAGCAGATCACTTTTGCGAAATGATTTCTGCATCAGGTTAGAAAAAATCATCAATACCTCGTCCCCATACAAATGACCATAGGTATCGTTGATACGTTTGAAATGATCGATGTCGAGAATGCCAAGCCAGCGATTCGCTTCGGTTATTTGACCGCGCCTGTCGACATCATGGAACGCTCCTCCCATCTTCTTTTCAACGTCTTCGAGCAACTCGCTGATATGCGAGTCGAAGGCCTTGCGGTTGAACAGGCCGGTCAGGGTATCGCGCTCATTGTCATCGAGCACTGCCATGAAATTGCTGTAGATCTGCACGAAGCTCTGAGCCATCTGGTCTAGCTGGGCCGACATGGCGCGGGTATACACCATCAACAGGGCCTTGACCGAGTAGTTGACTATCACCGGGTAGATGCGGCGACTGCTCGACTCGCGCTCCTCGCTGACGCTGGTTTGTGTTTCGATACACTGACGAATGAGATCATCCATCGGCGCCACGATTTTGGGTCGGGCATAGGTGCTGCCGGCGTCTTCAAAGCCTCGGGCGTAATACGACAGCACCTCAAGGCTCCAGTCGTTTTTACCGTGCGAAACCTTAACCAGCATGGCCATTTCGAACCCAAGTACACCCGACAGGATCTCGACGAATGAAGACTCCAGTGAACGCTTATCGCGCTCGCGGGTCATTGAGATCACCTGTTCAAGGATATTCAGATTGTCTTCAGGCATAGGGCTGGAAATCTTGCCGGGTCACTGGATGCCTTGAGTATAGATAATTGACTTGATTTTGTTTGTGGAAATGAATCTCACACGGAAGCAAGCACTGACGGCGTGATGTCAGCAAACAATAGCTAATGTTTTCCCGTCAGGTCAAACAGCTTGCGGCGCTCACGTTTTTTGGGTCGATGATCGAGCACTGGCCGTTGCATGCGCGCCATTTGGCGCTGCTCCGCCTCCTTGTTCCTGCGCGCAACGGACTCCGCTGTTTCGCGGTATAAGGTCTGTGCGACCGCCGCCGGTCCACGTCGGTCCGACAGCGCCTCGACCACCACGGTCAGCTTGTCGAAGCCGCGCTGGATTTCATAGATATCATTTAACTTGACCGCGCGTGAGGCCTTGATTCTTTGCCCATCCAGGTGCACCTTTCCGCCATTGACCGCATCGGACGCGAGCGCCCGCGTCTTGAAAAATCGCGCGGCCCACAACCACTTGTCGATGCGGATACGCTCATCCGCCATGCGCGCGCACCCACCTGATCAGATCGGACAGCCCCATAGCACCGGGCTGGCGGATAATCTCACGGCCGCCCCGATAGATGGCCAGGGTCGGAATCGACTGAATGCGCAGTCGCATGGCCAGGTTTTGCTCCACCTCGGTATTGACCTTAACCAGGCGAAACTCAGGCTCCAGCTGTGCTGCGGCCTGCGTGAATATCGGCGCCATCATCTTGCATGGGCCACACCAGGGGGCCCAGAAGTCGACGACCACGGGTTGTTGTGACTTGCTGATAAAGCGCTGAAATCCGGCTTCGTTAAGCTCCTGAGGCAACCCGTTGAAAACGGGCTTTGCGCATTTCCCACATTTGGGATGATCGCCGAGGCGTGCCTTCGGTACATTGTTTATGGCGCCACAATGCGCGCAGATTACGTGATTTTGTTCAGTCATGCTGGCCACACCTCAATCTTGAAATAACCCGCTAAACCGTGTGCAACAGGTTTTGCATTTCACCGATGCGTTCATTCGCCTTGTCCATGAAATAGTTCCCGTGATCATCGAACTCAAGCAGTTTCAGCTTCTCGATCACCGGTATGCCACGTAACTCGGGTACCGGTAACGCGTTGCGTTGTTGCAGGTATAGAAGGCGGGCGGCGATGACCACGTCGCAGTAGTCGGGCGCCACACCGGTATCCCTGCCCCAGTTCCTGGCCTGTTCCACGATCTCGATAAAATCCGGATCAAAATTCCACTCGTTGAATATCAGGGTGCTGATCGGTACCTGCAGGTGCTCGATGCTTTTTCCCAGCGCTTCAGTGGTCCGGATCATATCTGGGTGTTCATCGACATATTTCAAGATAGGTATCAACCCCAGGTTCTGAATCAAACCGCTCAACAGGGCCTGCTCCGGATCAAGGTCATCACAACATTCATGGGCGATCACATAGGCAATGGCTGCAACCGCGATACTTTCGACATACAGTTCGTGAATGGTCTTTTTGATCAGCGACGTGCGGGCACTGAACAACTGCCTGACCGACAGGCTGAAGCTCAGATTTTTGGTGGTTTCCAGGCCCAGCCGACGCACTGCGTCACGCACTGTTTTGATCTCGCGCCAGGTGCCATACAACGGGCTATTGGCGACCTTGACAAGGCGTGCGCTCAAAACCGGGTCAGTCTGAACGATGTCGATGATTTGCGCACTGCCAACATCCGGACTATTAATGGCCTGACGAATCTTGAGCGCGGCTTCCGGCAGGCCGGGCAGGTTTAGTTTTTTCTGCGCAAAGGCGCCGAGCAGGCTCTGGAATAATTCATTCTCCGAGGCAGTCAGATCGACCTCGGAGGTTTCAATGGAATGCGCGCGCGCCTGGTTATAGAGGCTCTCAAACAGCGCCTTGTCGACCTGCAAAATGCGCCCATGGCTGGTCAACACGGCCGAGTCTTCGTCCAGGGATTCGTTAAATAGGGGCAACAGCGCACGCTGCTCAAGATGGGTAAAGGTCTCACTGACGAAACCACCGGACAGTAACGACACGTTTCCCTCCAGCAGGTAGGTCAATTGTGTCGGTTCGGCGGTGATCAGGGTTCGTGGTTGCAGTTCAAGCAGACGGGATTCCTGGTACAACAGATCAAGATCGATGTCATCGAGTTCATTGAGCGGCTTGAGCCGGTTCCACTGAGCGAAACGATGATCGGTCGTGTTGGTCATGGTCAGGCCTCGACGCGCATCCTGCTGTTGGCTCCGGTATCAGGCATGTGCCCGCCGGGCGATATATTTCATGATCCGGTCGGCCATCGAAAACCCGCTGAGCACCGCGCCCTCGATGCGTGGCGCAGTACACCAGTCGCCACAGGCGCCAAGTGCCGACGCATCATCGAACACGCAATCCTGATCGAGCGTATTAATCGGCAAGGCATGTTTCCAGCAGTGCACATTACAACTGGCGGATTTAACCGGTTCGATATCGCAGGCCTCGAAAAAGGCTTCCTGTAGCGCATGCATGACGCGGCCACGAAAACTGGTGACATATTGCTGCGACCATTCCGGCGTTGCATGAATGATCCAGCTATCCTCGACCTCGTGAGAGCCATCCAGCTGCTGAAAGCGCGAGATCCATGACAGCGGGGAATTCAGCACAAAGGCGGCATCGAAGGGCAGATTCAAGGGCCTTGGGAAACGAAACATGGCCGTCCAGCACACGGTCATGGCGATGCCCTCGGCCAGTTCCGCGACCGGCTTGACGGCACGCGCCAGCGCTGGCACCTGATGTGCAGCCGTGGCAATAATGACGATGTCGAACAAGCCCTGATAGGTGCCACGGTCGTCGAACAGGCGCCAGCTGCCATCAGCCTGTTTTTCGATTTCCGCGATACTGGTCGATAACCGAACCTCGCAATTATGCGCCAGGGTGTCGGTAATCGCCTGCATGTGCGGGTAACCGATATAACGCTTGGCATTGTTGTCCAGATTGGTGATCTGACCATGGTCCAGCTCGACGATCCAGCCATCCCAATCGCGCACCAGACCGGTTTCCTGCCACGCCTTGACAATGCTTTGAAACAACGGGTTCGACACGGTGAAGTATTGCTCACCATGATTGAAGTGATATTCAGCAAACTGGTAACGACTGATGCGGCCGCCGACGAACACCGATTTTTCAAACACCAGGACCTCTGCGAATCCTTTCAGGGCAGTGGCGCATGTCAAACCGGCAAGGCCTGCGCCGATAATGGCAATACGTGGCTGAGTAGCGACAGGGTCAGTCATTGGCAAGTCCGGGAAACGATTGTGCGTATCGCGGAATCCATTCCTGGGCCGCCTGCTCGCTACTGAGCTGACGCCCCTCGGTCAACGACACTTCACGACGATAGTGTTCGATATGGCAAATCTGTTCGATCATGCGAAGGCAGTATAGCTCATCAGGATCATTGAATTGCACACCGATTTCGAATCGGCCTTGCTGACCGGTGATCCACGCAACCTTACCCGCCAGCGCTTGACGGCCAGACAACAGGGGGAAACAGACCTTGACGCTCTGCCCTACAGGCAGCGCCTTGGGTGACCTGAAAGCCAGGCCACCCAGGCTAATGTTTTGTAACGATTCGAAGGGGTGCGTCGATGCATCCTCATCCACCCACTGCAGCGAGACCTGCAGGGGCACGTCGGAGGGATGCCGGATGAAGGTTCGCGTTCTACTCGGCAATGGCGACCAGCATTTCATTGAGTTTGTGCACAAAGGCAGCCGGATCATCCAGCTGACCGCCCTCGGCAAGCAGGGCCTGGTCGAACAGAATATCGGACCAGTCGCGAAATTTGTCATCAGACTTCTCATCGACCAGTCGCTTGACGATTGGATGGTCCGTATTGATCTCCAGCACGGGCTTGGTGCTGGGCATGGCATGACCCGCCTCCTTGAGCAGGCGTTGCATGTGCATGGCCATATCATGCTCATTGAGTACGATACAGGCGGGTGATGAGGTCAGGCGGTTGGATACACGTACATCCTCCACCTTATCTTCCAGAGCCTTTTTCATGCGCTCAAGCAAATCCTTTGATTCTTCAGCCTTTTTCTCCAGCTCCTTTTTGCTTTCCTCATCATCCTGATCCAGATTCAGTTCACCCTTGGCGACCGACTGCAAATGTTTGCCTGCATACTCGGACAGGTGCGCGGTCAGCCACTCGTCTACACGATCGGACAGCAACAGCACTTCGATACCTTTTTTGCGGAAGATTTCAAGATGCGGACTGTTCTTGGCCGCGCCATGGCTATCCGCCGCAACATAGTAAATCTTGTCCTGGCCCTCTTTCATGCGCGCGATGTAATCATCCAGCGACACCGTCTGATCGGCAGAATCAGTATGCGTCGACGCAAATCGCAACAGCTTGGCGATTTTTTCGCGGTTGGCATAATCCTCACCCGGGCCCTCTTTCAGCACGCGTCCGAACTCTTTCCAGAAACCCTGATATTTTTCCGGGTCGTTTTTGGCCATTTTCTCCAGCTGACCGAGTATCTTTTTGGTCGAACCGCTTTTGATGTTATCGATGACCTTGCTGCTTTGCAGGATCTCGCGCGACACGTTGAGCGGCAGGTCGTTGGAATCGACAAGCCCGCGCACAAAGCGCAGGTATTTTGGCATCAGCTGTTCAGAATCTTCCATGATGAAGACGCGCTGAACGTAAAGCTTGATGCCATGCTTGGATTCACGGTCGTATAAATCGAACGGTGCACGCCTGGGCAGGTAAAACAGCGTGGTGTATTCGTAATTGCCTTCAACACGATTGTGCAGCCAGTCCAGTGGCTCATCGAAATCATGTGCCACATGCTTGTAAAACTCTTTGTATTCCTCGTCCTTTATTTCGTTCCTGGGCAAGGTCCACAGCGCTGAGGCCTGATTGACCGTTTCCTCTTCGATGGTGGTTTCACCGCCTTCCTCTGCGGGTTCGATGACCTTGTCCATGGTCACAGGAAAACTGATATGGTCGCTGTACTGGGTGATGATCGAGCGCAGTTTCCAGTCGCTGAGGAACTCATCTTCGCCTTCGCGCAGATGCAGGGTAATCTCGGTGCCACGATCGGCTTTCTCGATGGTTTCAATGTCGTACTGGCCCTTGCCTGCAGACGTCCAGCGCACACCCTCGGCCGCGTCTTCGCCAGCCTTGCGGGTTGTCATAGTCACCTTGTCGGCAACGATGAACGAACTGTAAAAACCGACGCCAAATTGACCGATCAGTTTGGCATCTTTGGACTGGTCACCGGATAAGGCATCGAGGAAGGACCGGGTGCCTGATTTGGCAATGGTGCCAATATTCGAGATGACCTCTTCACGGTTCATTCCGATGCCGTTGTCGGTGATGGTGATGCTGCGGGCATCCTTGTCGTAGGCGACCTTGATCTTGAGATCGATGTCCTTCTCATACAGGCTGTCATCGGAAATCGCCAGGAAACGGAGTTTGTCGCAGGCATCCGATGCATTGGATATCAATTCCCGCAGAAATATTTCTTTGTTCGAGTACAGACTGTGGATCATCAGATCCAGCAACTGGTTGACTTCGGTTTCGAATCCGCGGGTTTCGCTGTTGGCTTCAACGCTCATCGTGTTCTCCTCTCAAACATGGATCGTTCAGAAATGATCCCGCCTATATGAGGATGACCCGACGCAATTCAAGCGCTGAAACTATGGTTTTTTTCGTGTTGCAACAACCAGCTCTTGCGATCGAGCCGATGACCGGAGGTCGCACCCTCGTATCCGCCCACCGTCTGTCGGCCCACCACACGGTGACAGGGAATGAAGATTGGAAGATGGTTGCGCTTGCAGGCCTGGCCCACGGCTCGCGGCGCGGAGCCGAGAATCCGAGCAATCTCGCCATAGGTGCGGGTTTGGCCTGGCGGTATCTCGCCCATGGCCCGCCATACGCGACGCTGAAAATCGGTACCCTGTACAAAACAAGGCGGTATTGGCTGAGCCTTGCCTCCAGCAAAATAGGCATCCAGCCAATCCCGAATGCCGCCTTCGGGCAGTTCATCGATAAACACATCCTGCCTGGCCGGTTCGTATTCGAGCGCCGCGAGTTGTCCGTGATGGATAGTCAGGAACAGCTCACCCAATGGTGATGGGTAAAGATAGTGTTCAGTCTGCATTTTGCGTCAACCACAGCTTCTGGATATTGTGCCGCAACAAGGAACGCCTTGCGGGCTCTTTGGTCACCTTCAGAAGCGCATTATAGATTCGCCGAGCATCATCGACCAGCCCTGCCCGCTGGAGTGCTTCAGCAGCATTGAAACGCGCCGTCTGCGCCCACGGATCCATGCTGTCAGGACCGGTAAACATGGCCGATTGCAGGTACAACAGGGCCGCGCGTTCGTATTGATCCAGCCCCTTGAAGGAGTCGGCCATCCAGAACAGAATCTCGCGCCGTTGGCGGGCGCTGATGGGGAGCGCCAACAACTTGCGAAAATGTCTGATTGCGTGATCATTCGCCTTGATCGTCTGCAGATCGAAAAGCACCTGCAGGATGCGATCCGTGTCCTCCTCACTGGGCGCCTGGTAGCTATCGATCAATTGATCGAGCACCTCGTTGCCCTGCGCGACCTCGCCGCCCAGCAGCAGCACGCGGGCCCGGCGCAACAGCCAGTCCAGGGGTTCACTGCCGTCTGGAATCCTGTCCAGACCACTCATCAAACGCGTGGCATTTTCAATCTGGCCCTTTTTTAATGCCAGATCGACCAGCTGGAAGCGAATCTGAACCGGAATCTGGGTGGCATTTTCAAAATGTTTACCCAATCCGAACAGCTGTTCGAGCAGAACCTGCTGGGCCGACGACTGCAGATCCAGAGTGCGCAAAAAACCGCTCGCAGCACTGGTTTTAACGGCCTCGTCGCGCGACTCCCTGAGCAGCAAGGCATACAGGCTGCGCGACTTGACCGGGGTCACCTTGACCCCGCCGTCGGCCAGTTGCAGCCAGCTGCTGTCATCACCAAGCAGCAATTCAGCACGATTGCCCACCAGGCGCGCATACTTCAGGTAGGCCTCCCACAAATCAGCGGCATCCAGCTCATCCAGACGAATACTATCCTTGACATCAAGGCCTAATCGCGCTTCCAGCGCCAGTACCTCGTTGACCGGACTGAGATCACGTGCGGCAATGGCCGCGACGGTCCAGTAACCCGCCAGTTGCCGGTCGTCGTCCTTGATGAACTCGATCCGTTTCTGCGCCAGATCCCACAGGGTCTGAGCGCTGTGCAGGCCTTTGCGGTATTCGGCCAGCAACCTCACCACCAGTGACTCCCAATCGAGCCTGCGCGCCAGCAGGCTCACCACCTCGTCATAACGTGACACCTGCATCAGGACCCGAGCGCGTAACATGATCCAGTCGCGGTCATCGATATCAAAATCCTGCTGCAGGCGTAACATGGCGATACGGGCATCGTCGTTTCGACCTTCATTCAGATAGGTTTGCACGATGAGTTGACGCCATTGCCGGTATTCGGACGAATGTCCGGCCTCGCTACGCCATAACTGTTCGCGCAATAACTTGCGCGCTGTGCCATTCTGGCCCAGTTCCATATAGGCGCGAATGCGGTAACTGCTGGCCTGTTGGCGGAACTGTTCGGGTAGATCGGCCGGCTGGCTCTCGATGCGCACCAGCAGGTCATTCCACTGCGCCCATTCGCTGAGGATGCGGTAACGTTCCTGTTCCCACAAAATCCATTCGTACAGGTTTTGATCCACACCCGGCTGGGCCTGGTCCAACATTTTCAGGGTGAGAAAAGGCGCGCCAGCCGCCGAGATATGCTTGAGGGTTTCGAGTTGTTCGTCGGCGTGCAAAGAAGTGCCGATGCTCAGACACAACAGGCTTGCAGCCAGCCAGCGCAATGGATTTCCAGTCATAAATTCAGACAACAAAAAAGGTGTGACGCCGAAGCATACACACCTTTTGGTGAAACCTGAACTGGATCGTGCCGACGCAGGCCGGCACGGAATGTCAGAGTTTTTCCTTGATACGCGCAGCTTTGCCAGTGCGACCACGCAGGTAGTACAACTTCGAGCGACGAACCTTACCGCGACGCTTGACGTTGACTTCAGCTACCAGCGGGCTATGGGTCTGGAATACACGCTCGACACCTTCACCATTCGAGATTTTGCGTACGGTAAACGCGGAATTGATGCCACGATTACGCTTGGCGATAACCACACCTTCAAAGGCCTGCAGACGTTCGCGATCGCCTTCCTTTACACGCACCTGAACGACCACGGTATCACCGGGACCGAAGGCCGGCACATCCGATTTCAGCTGTTCAGCTTCCAGCTCGGCAATAATATTACTCATGATTTTTTCCTCACAATTTCAATTAGGTTTCACCTGAGTCTTTCCCGGACTCAGCCTTAAATTCTTCAAGCAGTCGCTGCTGACGCTGGTCCAGAACCGCCTGATCAAGCAACTCCGGTCGCCTCAGCCATGTTCGGCCCAGCGCCTGCTTGTCGCGCCAGTCCTGAATCTGCTGATGATGCCCATCCAGCAACACGCGGGGCACCTTCTCGCCATTAATCTCTTCGGGCCGCGTGTAATGCGGGTAGTCGAGCAAACCCTGACTGAACGAATCCAGCGCCGCCGAATCCTGGTGTCCCAGGGCCCCGGGAATCTGCCGGGTGATGGCATCGATGCACACCATCGCCGCCAGTTCACCACCACTGATCACGTAATCACCGATGGACCATTCCTCATCAACGAAACGCTGAACAAGGCGTTCATCAATGCCTTCGTAACGTCCGCACAGCAGTATCAAACTGGTACAGGCCGCGGCTTCGTTAACCATCGCCTGGCTCAGCACCGAGCCTTGTGGGCTTAGATACACCAGTCGGCCATCGGGATTGCGGCGCCGCACGTCCTCGATACAGGCCTGCAACGGCTCAACCTTCATCAGCATGCCGGGGCCACCGCCATAGGGGCGGTCATCCACTGTGCGGTGCCGGTCCGTCGTATAATCGCGCGGGTTCCACAGCACCAGCTCGACAAGGCCGTCACTGGCTGCACGCCCGACCACGCCCTGCTCAACAACCTGGCGAACCAGATCAGGAAACAGGGTAATGACATCGATGCGCATGGCTGATGTCAGAAATCCGCTTCCCAGTTAACCGTTACCTGGCCGTTTTCCAGTTCCACCCGGATAACCACCTCATCCATTACAAACGGAATCAACCGTTCGCGGTCACCCTGCACCACCATGACATCGTTGGCGCCGGTCTCCATCATATGGTCGATGACACCGAAGTCTTCGCCATGCTGGTTGAAAACGCGCAATCCTTCGAGCTGCGCCCAGTAATATTCACCGTCCTGCAAGGGCGCCAGTTGATCTCGACGGATAAAGATCTGCGCCGTGGCCATCGCCTCCGCCTGATCACGACTGGCAATGCCTTCGATTCTGGCGATGACATTTTTGCCCTGACGGCTGCCGCTCACGTCAAACGTCGCCCGCACACCATCAATTTCAATAATCCAGGGGCTGTAATTGAGGATATTCTCCCGCGGTGACGTATGGGAGAACACTCGTACCTGCCCCCTTACACCGAAGGCCCCAATGATATGACCTGCACTGAACAGGTCATCAACGACTTGAGACATTCGTCAGCGGCGATCAGGCTGCCTTGCCAGCCGTTTTGATCAGGCTTGCGACACGCTCGGTCGGCTGTGCGCCGCACGCAATCCAGTGTTCGATGCGATCGTTCTCCAGCTTTACCTGATGCTCGGCACCGGCTGCACCGGGATTGAAAAATCCCACGCGTTCGATGTAGCGGCCATCACGCGAATTGCGGCTGTCTGTTACCACAACGTGGTAGAAAGGGCGCTTCTTGGAGCCGCCACGGGCCAAACGGATAGATACCATAGTTAGATTTAACCTCAAAAATTCCGTTGCCTGACAATCAGGCAATAGCAAACCGCCTCACCGGCGGGTCAGGAAACCGGGTATTGTACCCATAAAAAGACATTTGTGAAGAGCCTGCGCGGGGATTTCGAAAGGATTTACCCAGCCAGGCTGTCAGAATGGCATGCCAGGCGGCATCTTGCCTTTCATTTGCGACATGAGTCCTCGCATGGCGCCCTTGTTACCCATCTTTTTCATCATCTTCTGCATCTGCTTGTGCTGCTTCAACAGACGATTGACATCCTGTATCTGCGTGCCCGAACCGTTTGCCACCCGTCGCTTGCGCGACCCGTTGATGAGTTCCGGTTTGCGCCGCTCCAGCGGGGTCATGGAGTCAATGATGGCAACCATGCGTTTCATCTGTTTGATATGCTGAGGGTTCTGCAATTTCTGACTGACGTTGCCACCCATGCCGGGCAGTTTGTCGATGAGGCTGCCGAGTCCACCCATGCGTTCCATCTGGGCAAACTGTTCGCGTAAATCCTCCAGATCGAAACCCTTGCCCTTGCGGACTTTCTGCACCAGTTTCCTGGCCTTGTCCTGATCGACCTTTTGATGGGCCTCTTCAACCAGCGACAGGATATCGCCCATACCAAGGATACGCGACGCAATACGCTCGGGGTGAAAGGCTTCCAGAGCCGTGGTTTTCTCACCCGAACCGATGTACTTGATGGGCTTGCCGGTGATCTGGCGCACCGACAAGGCGGCGCCGCCGCGTGCATCACCATCGGTCTTGGTCAGGATAACACCCGTCAACGGTAACGCATCACCAAAGGCCTTGGCCGTATTGGCGGCATCCTGTCCGGTCATGGAATCGACAACGAACAGGGTTTCATGCGGAGATACAGATTGATGAATCGTCTTGATTTCCTGCATCATCTGCTCATCGATGTGCAAGCGGCCGGCGGTATCAACCAATAGTACGTCAGCACTCTGACGCGCCGCCGCCTCCATCGCTGCCTTAACGATAGCAACGGGTTTTTGCGAGGTATCGCTGGGGAAGAAGTCTGCCTTGACCTCCGCGGCCAGGGTCTGCAACTGATCGATGGCCGCCGGACGGTACACGTCCGCGCTGACGACCATGACGCGTTTCTTGTCCTGTTCGATGAGTCGCCGCGCCAGTTTGGCTACCGTGGTCGTTTTACCCGCACCCTGTAGGCCCGCCATCAATATCACCACCGGCGCCTTGGCCTTGAGGTCAAGCCCGTCATGGCTGGACCCCATTACCGCGACCAGCTCATCGTTGACCACCTTGATCAGGGCCTGACCTGGCGACAGGCTGGTCAGCACTTCCTGCCCCAATGCCTTTTCCCTGACACGATCGATAAAGTCGCGCACCACGGGTAACGCCACGTCGGCTTCAAGCAGCGCCATGCGAATTTCACGCAGAGTATCCTTTATATTGTCATCTGTCAGACGGCCCTGACCGCGCAGGTTCTTGACGGTACGACTGAGGCGCTCGGAAAGATTTTCAAACATGGGGAATGACGGCTTGCGGAAACTGGCCGACGATTATAACGCGGAACTCAGAGCTTGAATACTTCGCCGCCATGAATGCGGTTGACTGAAAACTCCGGGGCGGCATCAACACACTGCTGAAAGATCAGGTCTTCATCACCCGGCTTGAAATGCGTCATCCACAGCTCAGGTCGATGCTTGAGCTTGTTCAGGTCCTCGCCCAGCAGGGATGGGCAGTAATGCTTGGAGATACGACTGATTTCTTCATCGTGATTGGCGAATGCAGCCTCAACGAACAGCATATCCAGCCGGTCATAGGCGTTGAGATGGGTCCACAGCGTATCATTGGTGGTGGTGTCGCCACTGAAAGCGACGGTGCTGCGCTGATCCGACACGCAGTAGCCGACGCCGGGCACGGTATGATTGACCGGAATCATTTCAAACTGGCGTTTGCGAATCATGATCTTTTCTCCGGGCTGCATGACATCGAAACGAATACAGGGTTTTTCCTTGCTTGGCAGCTCGGAGAAATCCGGCCAGATCACCCAGTTGAAGATATGTACCTTCAGCGCCTTGATCGTTTTCTCCAGGGCATGCACCACAATCGGCTCATCATGCACCCCGAACATGCTGTCAGCCAGCAACGGCAAACCGGTAATATGATCCATATGGGAATGCGTCAAAAATATGTGACGAATACCCGTCATATGATTGAGCGGTAAATCACCCACACCGGTGCCGGCATCGATCAACACATCGTCGTCAACGAGAAACGACGTAGTGCGCAGGCTTTCCCCTATTCCGCCAGCCCATCCCAGTATTTTTATTTGCATAAAATCAACACTTCAAATGATGTCTTATCGTTATTTTTTAACAACCGCGCACGACCTGTACCCGCCACCCCGCTTGATCGAGCAGAGAAAAGCAACACGCAACATAAAACATCTGCGCTTTGGCGTCCAACCGATTGATGATGATTAATAACTAATTACGCTGATTATGGTCCCCGCACACTGTCTCGTGGCAAGCCACCTCATCAATTTGTGACGCAGTTCAAATTCACTTCGCGCCACCCACTGCGAGACCGGAATCACTTCAAGCGAGACTAAAACCAGCCCGGCCCGACAAAGGCTGCTTCTACTCCCCGGTCAATTCGTCTAAACTAATCACCTACCGCAATGCGATCAACCAACCTGATTCCCCGTGCTTGCAACCAGTCTCGTCATATTCGCCTGCTACAGCCTTGCAGGCTTCCTGATCTATAAACACATCGGCCAGGCGACCCATGCCAGGCGATGGCAGGATCTGTCACCCGCACTGGTCGGCGTAGCGCTGCAGTCCATTCAACTGAAAATCCTGATCTATCCCGGCGACGGGCTGCTCAACCTCGGCTTTTTCATCGCTTTTTCATTAATCACCTGGCTGGTCAGCCTGCAGATCATGATCAGCAGTCTCTACCGACCGCTGCATAGCCTTGGCATCGTCATGTTCCCGTTCACCGGACTGGCCCATCTGCTGGCTGTCGCCACCCCGACACCAGCGCCACTTACGGGCATTGCCAGCCAGTTCATTCAAAGCCACATCATGCTATCTGTCATCGCCTATAGTCTCATCATGCTGGGCGCCATCCAGGCCGCGACACTGGCCTACCAGGAACATGCCATTCGCAACCATCATCCCGGCGGGTTCATTCGCTACCTCCCGCCATTGCATGATATGGAAACCCTGCTGTTCCAGATGCTCAGCTTCGGATTTGTTTTTCTCAGTACTGCGCTGATCAGCGGCTTCTTTTTCGTCGATGATCTTTTTACCCAGCATCTGGTGCATAAAACCGTATTGTCGATTATCGGCTGGGTGATTCTTGCCACCCTGCTGTTCGGTCGCTACCGATTTGGCTGGCGCGGCAAGGTTGCAATCCGCTGGACGCTGACCGCCTTTGCATTTCTGATGCTGTCGTATTTCGGCAGCAAGCTGGTCCTCGAATTCATTCTGCCCGCCAGCACCTGATTAAATAAAATATTCCTCATCGACTGCCCTAGCCCGTGAACGACATCCCCGTCAGCATACTGTTCGTTGCGCTGATCGTACTCATCTTCCTGTCTGCCTTCTTTTCCGGTTCAGAGACTGGGCTGATGAGCCTGAATCGCTACAAACTTAAACACCAGGCCGATTCCGACCACGGCGGCGCCAGGCGCGCGTTTGACCTGCTGCAAAAACCCGACCAGCTGATCAGCCTGATACTGCTGGGCAATAACTTTGTCAACATCCTCATCACCCAACTGGCAACCCTGATTGGCTACCGCCTGCATGGCGACGCAGGCATCGCAATCGCCACCGGTGTTTTGACGGTGGTACTGCTGCTGTTTGCCGAGGTCACCCCCAAAACACTGGCGGCAAGCAAGCCCGAGAAAATTGCCTTCTTCGCGGCCTATATCTACAAACCGATGCTGTTTGCACTGTATCCACTGATTCGCACCATCAACTGGCTGGTCAAACAGATCTTCCACCTGCTCAAAATGCCGGGCAATGAAGCGAATCCGGGTAACGCCCTGACCTCCGACGAACTGCGTGTCGCGGTCACCGAAACCGCCGGCCTGATACCCGACTCACACCGCGATATGCTGCTGAGTATTCTTGACCTGGAAAAGGTCAAGATCGATGACATCATGGTGCCGCGCAACGACATCGTGGGCATCGATCTGGCCGCCGACTGGGATGAAACGGTGGAGCAGATCACCCGCCTGCCATTTACGCGCATCCCGGTGTACACCGACAATATCGACAATGTCGTCGGCATTGCCCTGATGCGCAAAATTCTGCCGCTGTTGACCAACGACAATTTCAATCGCGACAGCCTGCAGCAGATCGTTCGCGAACCCTATTTCATACCCGAGGGCACCACGCTCACAACCCAGCTGATTAATTTTCAGAAAAACAAACGCCGCATGGGTTTTGTTGTCGATGAATACGGTGATATTCAGGGGCTGGTTGCGCTGGAAGACATCCTTGAGGAGATTGTTGGCGAATTCACCACCGACCCCAACGCACGGCTAACCAGCTACTACCAGGATGCCGACGGCAGTTTCCTGATCGATGGCGGCACCCACGTGCGCGAGATCAACCGCAAGCTCGACATCCAGCTCCCGACCAACGGCCCACGCACCATCAATGGCCTGATACTGGAACACCTGGAGATGATTCCTGAATCGGGCACCAGCCTGAAGATCGCTGACTATCCACTCGAGATCATGCAGATCAAGAACAACATGGTCAAAACCGTGCGCGTCAAGCTCAACCATGTTGCGCCGCCCGCAGAGGCCATCGAAACCGATGGCTAAGGCATCGGCCCAGTTCCAGTGCCAGCAGTGCGCCAGCATTGTCAGCAAATGGGTCGGCCAGTGCCCGGACTGCCAGGCCTGGAACAGCCTGCAAGAGATAAAACCGGTCGTCAGTCATAGCAAGGGGCGCGGCAATTGGGCCGAGCAACGCACCACCACCGAAATTGTCACGCTGGAAGGCATCCCTCAGACCGAAACAGCGCGCTTCAGCAGCCACATCGATGAACTCGATCGGGTGCTGGGCGGCGGACTGGTGCATGGTTCAGTGGTTTTGCTCGGCGGTGATCCGGGTATCGGCAAGTCTACCATACTGCTGCAATGCCTGACCGCTATCAGCGCCACGGCCAATGCGCTGTATGTGACCGGCGAAGAATCGCTGCAACAGGTCAGTATGCGCGCGCACCGACTCGATCTGCCCGGTAAGGACCTGAAGCTGTTAAGCAGCACCTGTGTCGAGGAAATCATCGGTCATGCCGTCAACCTCAAACCAGCGGTGATGGTCATCGATTCGATACAGACCATCTACACCGATAGCCTGGGTTCAGCGCCCGGCTCGGTCAGCCAGATTCGTGAGAGCACCGCTTTGCTGGTGCGTCTAGCCAAACAACACAACATTACCATCCTGCTGGTTGGCCACGTCACCAAGGAGGGACAACTGGCCGGACCCCGCGTGCTCGAACACATGGTCGATACCGTACTCTATTTTGAGGGCGACAGCGCCACGCGTTACCGCGTCATTCGCGCGGTCAAGAATCGCTTCGGTGCGGTCAACGAGATCGGCATCTTCGCCATGACCGATCAGGGCCTGAAAACGGTCACCAACCCCTCCGCCATTTTTCTCGCCAACCACGACAAGCCGGTTGCTGGCAGCATCATCATGGTTACACGCGAAGGCACCCGGCCACTGCTTGTGGAGATACAGGCTCTGGTCACCGAGAGTCACCTGGGCAATCCCAGACGTATCAGCGTCGGCCTCGAATCCAACCGCCTGGCCATGCTGCTGGCGGTACTGCAGCGGCATGGCGGTATACCGCTGTATGATCAGGACGTGTTCATCAATGCCGTGGGCGGCGTGCGCATCAGCGAAACCGGTGCAGACCTGGCGGTCATCCTGGCCATTCTGTCGAGTTTTCGCGACCGTGCGGTCAACAACCGGTTACTGGTTTTCGGCGAGGTCGGACTGTCAGGTGAAATCCGCCCGGTACCCAACGGTGAGGAACGCCTGCGCGAGGCCGCCAAACATGGATTCGAACGCGCCATCATTCCCGGCGCCAACAAACCTCGCGGCCGCGGCTTTGGCGACATGCAACTGATTCCCGTCAATCACTTGGCTGATACGCTGAATGTTCTATAATGCCGTTTTTCCCTCATTCATCACTCCATGCCATCCTCTGACAACAGCATCAAAGACTTCGAGAAATCACTCCAGGAACTCGAACAGATCGTCCAGCAGATGGAAAAGGGCGAACTCGGCCTGGAAGAATCGTTAACTCGATTCGAACACGGCATAAAACTCGCCCGATCCTGCCAGAACGCCTTGTCCACAGCCGAACTCAAGGTCCAGCAGCTGATTGAAAAAAACGGGCTGCAGCAAACCATACCGTTCGAAGCGCCCGATGATTGAGCAGGCCGAATTTCACCGCCTGCTATCCGAATACAAACAACGCGTGGATAGCGCGCTCGACAAATGGCTGCCCGACGCGCAGCTGAATCCGGTCAACCTGCACCAGGCCATGCGTTATTCCGTTCTCGGCAGCGGCAAGCGGGTCAGGCCTGCCCTGGTGTACGCCACGGCCAGCACCCTCGGCGTTCCGCTGCAGCGTGTCGATGGCATCGCCGCAGCGATCGAGATCATTCATGCCTACTCGTTGATACATGACGACCTGCCGGCCATGGATGACGACGATCTGCGACGCGGCCGACCCACCTGCCACAAACAGTTTGACGAGGCCACCGCCATACTCGCGGGCGACGCCCTGCAGGCCTTATCCTTTTATATCCTCAGCCACGATCCCGACATGACCAGCAACGCGCCTGTGCGATTAGAGATGATCGCAAAACTGGCGCTAAACTCCGGGTCACGCGGCATGGCCGGCGGTCAGGCCATTGATCTTGCCGCAGTGGGCAAGAGCCTTGATATCGCCGAGTTGGAAACCATGCACATCCACAAGACAGGCGCCCTGATTCGCACCTGCATATTGATGGCTGCCATGTCCGCCGAATCCATAGACCCGAAACGCCTGGATGCGCTTGACTGTTTTTCCAAGAAAATCGGCCTGTCCTTCCAGGTGCAGGACGACATTCTCGATGTCACCAGCGACACCACCACCCTGGGCAAACCCCAGGGCTCGGACGCACTGCGCGACAAACCGACCTTCCCGTCCATTATCGGCCTGCAGGCCGCGCGTGACAAAGCGCTCGACCTGCATCGCCAGGCGCTCGAAGCGCTACAGGATTTTGGCCCGGAAGCGGATATACTACGCACCATCTCCCACTGGTTCGTCGAACGGGATTATTGAGCCATGAACGCCGCCAACGATCGCTTTCCACTGCTCAGCCTGATCAATGATCCGGATGACCTGCGCCTGATGAGCCAGGAACAACTGCCCGATCTGGCTCGCGAGATACGCGAATTCATCATCGAGTCGGTATCCCGTACCGGTGGCCACCTGGCTTCTGGCCTGGGCTCGGTCGAGTTGACCATCGCCCTGCATTACCTGTTCGACACGCCCGATGACCGGCTGGTCTGGGATGTCGGTCACCAGTGTTATCCGCACAAGATTCTGACCGGCCGCCGCGAAATGATGCCTACCCTGCGCCAGAAAGGCGGGCTGTCGGGCTTCCCCAAGGTGGAAGAATCAGCGTATGACCATTTTGGGGTCGGACACTCCAGCACATCCATAGGTGCGGCGCTGGGCATGGCGCTGGCCGCCCAGGCCCAGGGCATCAAACGCCAGATCGTCGCCATCATCGGCGATGGCGGCATGACCGCCGGTATGGCTTTCGAAGCGCTCAACCACGCCGGCAGCCTGGACACCAACCTGCTGGTGGTGCTGAACGACAATGAAATGTCCATCTCGCCCAACGTCGGCGCCATGTCACGTTACCTGTCGCGCATCTGGTCCGGCAGTTTTTACTCGCACCTGCGCTCGGGCAGTAAACGTGTGCTGTCCCAGATCCCCAGCGCCTGGGAACTGGCCAAGCGCGCCGAGGAACACATCAAAGGCATGGTTCTGCCCGGCACCCTGTTCGAAGAAATGGGCTTCTCATATTATGGCCCGATCGACGGCCATAACCTGCCGGAACTGATGCAGTTGCTGTCTAACCTGAAAAAAATAGAAGGGCCGAAGCTGCTGCACATCGTCACCCGCAAGGGCAAAGGCTACGAACCCGCCGAGCACGATGCCTGCAAATTCCATGGTACCGGGCCATTCGCCATAGATACCGGCAAATCAACCGCCAGCGGTAACAGCGACAAACAGACCTACACACAGGCCTTTTCAGCCTGGATCAACCGCAAGGGACAAACAGAGCCCAAGCTGCATGTCATTACACCCGCGATGCGCGAAGGCTCGGGCCTGGTTGAATTTTCACGTGAATTTCCGCAGCGTTTTCACGATGTCGGCATCGCCGAACAACACGCCGTGACCCTGGCCGCAGGCATGGCCATCGACGGGCTCAAACCCGTCGTGGCGATCTATTCAACCTTTCTGCAACGCGCCTACGATCAGCTGATTCACGACGTGGCGATTCAGAACCTGGATATACTGTTTGCCATCGACCGTGCCGGCATCGTTGGCGCCGACGGCGCCACCCATACCGGCAACTTCGACATCAGCTTTTGTCGCTGTATTCCCGGCGTGATTATTATGACTCCCTCCACCAGCGATGACCTTCACGCACTGCTCAATACGGGTTACGAGTATCCAGGTCCGGCACTGGTGCGTTATCCCCGTGATAACTGCGAGCGCACCGCAGAGGTCAATACCAGTCGCAGCATTGCACTCGGCCAGTCCCAACTGCTGCGCGAAGGCTCGGGCATCGCCATACTTGTATTCGGACCATTTTTGGACACCGCATCGGAACTCGCCGAACAATTCGACTGCAGCCTGGTCAACATGCGCTTCGTCAAACCGCTGGACAGCGATCGTCTGCATGATCTGGCAGCGAATCACTCGCACTTTGTCACCCTCGAAGACAATGCCAGCATCGGTGGCGCGGGTTCGGCAGTGGTCGAATGGCTGGCCGAGCAAGGCCTTGCCGTGCGCTGCCACATCTACGGCCTGGCCGACAATTTCCCCAGCCAGGGCAGCCGCGCCGAGGTTCTCGAATCTTATCAACTCGATAAAAAAGGCCTCGCTGTGGCGCTCGAAACAATAAAAAAAACAATCATAGGCGATTGATTAAGCCGCCTTTAGCCACAGAAAAGGTATTTTTAAACGACTTTCACTGCTGAATTCGAATAAATTCGCGTACTTCCGCGTATTTCAGCAAACATTCATTGCCTCGCTTCCAGTGTCTCGCATACAATGCCCCAAGGTCTAGATTGAATAAATACAAAAGGCCTAGTTTTATCCATCACCAAGAAGAGAAAGTTATGTCTGAGTTAATAGCCGGCACCGTGAAATGGTTCAACGACAGCAAAGGCTTCGGCTTTATTTCACAGGAAAGCGGTCAGGACGTTTTCGTACATTACAGCGCAATCATCGGGGACGGTCATAAAACGCTCAAGGAAGGCCAGAAGGTCACCATGACAGTGACCAGTAGCGCCAAGGGCCTTCAGGCCGAAAACGTTACCCCACAATAAAAAACACAGGAAAAACCCGGTCAACAGGCCGGGATTTACCCGTCCTTATACCCCTCCAATTGGTGCGTAATCTCTCGCACCAACGGCCTTATAATACCCGACTGTTTCACTCAGGTATTAAATCAGGAGGCATTCCAATGGAAGCAATCGTCGATGGTAAAACCATTCAACTCAGCGAAGCCGGCTGGCTTGAAAATCTGGACGAATGGAGTCCGGAACTGGCCAAGGTCATCGCTCAAAATGAAAAGATTCCCGAACTGACCGAGGAGCACTGGGATATCGTCAATCTCGCTCGCGAACAGTTTCACGAAAACGGTGTCGTGTGTGAGCCTCGCGCGTTTTCCAAACTCATGAAAAACAAATTTGGCAAGGATCGCAGTGATCAGAAATACATCTACTCGCTGTTCCCAACCGGCCTCATCAAATGCGCCAACAAGGTCGCGGGCCTGCCTCGTCCCAAGGGCTGCAGCTAGAGCTGCGAGCCGGTCGTTGTAAAAATCAGGGCGGCAAGTATAATTGGCGCCCTTTTTTGAAACGCAACACCCACCCGCACGGTTCAGATCTTTGACTGTCAGAACCGTTCAACTACCCGAGGTTCAGTCATGAAGCAAGCGGCCACCGCCGACATCCCGGACGTACAGGGAAGCGCCGACAAACGCCATATCGCCATCAACAAGGTAGGGATCAAGGATATCCGTCACCCGGTTGTGGTTAAAGACCGTTCCGACGGCATCCAACATACGATTGCAACCTTCAGCATGTTCGTGTTCCTGCCCCATCATTTCAAGGGCACGCACATGTCGCGTTTCGTCAAGATTCTCAACGATCACGAAAAGGAAATCAGCGTTGAATCATTCAAGGATATGCTCAAGGAGATGTCGCAGTTGCTGGAGGCAGACTCCGGTTACATCGAGATGCACTTCCCGTACTTCGTCAACAAGAAGGCGCCCATTAGCGGCGTGCAATCACTGCTTGATTACGAGGTCAGCCTGATCGGCGAAATCAACCATGGCAAGACCCAGACCCGCATCAAGGTGCAGGTACCGGTGACCAGCCTGTGCCCCTGCTCCAAGTCGATTTCCGACTACGGCGCGCATAACCAGCGCTCGCATGTCACCGTGGATGTCAAAACCCAGGGCTTTGTATGGATCGAGGAAATCATCGACATGGTGGAAAAGCAGGCATCTTGCGAACTGTATGGTCTGCTCAAGCGGCCAGACGAGAAGTTTGTAACCGAGCGCGCCTACAATAATCCGAAATTCGTTGAAGACATGGTGCGAGATGTCGCGGTGATACTGAATGACGACGAACGCATTCGCAGCTACACGCTGGAATCGGAAAACTTCGAATCGATCCACAACCACTCGGCCTACGCCATGATTCAGCACGACAAGGACGCTGAATAAGGCCGCTGTTAAAAAACCAGCTCCCTGGCTCGTGTATTGACTGGCCGGGTAATCAACCCTGATTGCCCGACACTGATTCGGTAATGTGCGCCATCCGCCATCGGCATGAACACCCCCTGACCAAACAGCGTGTCAACGAACGTCAGCCGCTCCCGTAGCAAGCGTTTGAGCTTCCAAACATCCAGCCCACGCGCCGGGCCGGTCAGGTCATGTACGCTGGGCGGGCGGCTGCGCGCCAGTTGTATATCCTCATAACGACCGCTCAAGCGTTCAAGCTTGTAGAAACTGTCAAGCCCAAGCAGATTGGCCCAGCCCTTCCACTTGAGAATGCGCGCATCGATCTGCCATTGATCGCCAGCCAGCTCATAGTACACCGGCTCCTTGTCCCGATCGCTGAACATCAGTGAAACCTGAAACTGCTGCGGCGCCAGTTCTCGGATAAATATGTCGGCCACATCCTGCTCATGCGTCAGGCGGTGGTAGGTATGCAGGTTGGAATACACCAGCAACAGCAGCACAAAACATAACAGCCACAACACACCCTGAACACTCCACAGGGCGCTCGACAGCAGCCGCCCCCGCTTCAGCTGGTGGATAAATCGCCAGCCTGCGGCGCACACAATCAGTGCCAGTACCCCACCCGTAATCAGCAATCCATCCATCAATCGAACTCGAACCCATCCAGAAGGTTGTAGCGCAGCATATTGCCGACAGGATAGACCAGTGGTTCGCTGCGCGCTATCCAGTCCAGCAAATGCGCCCAGTAGCCGTATTCGCGTTCGGTCTCTACCAACAGATCACGATACGCCTCCTGGCCATAGATCTGATACTGCTGGCGCAGTGGCAGCAGTAACACGATCAACAGCAGTGATACGAAGCCCAACCAGCGTAGCCACAACTTTTCTTCGATCAGTAGAAACACAAAGTTGAGCAGCAGGTTTATCGAGTTGAGCAGACCGAACACCAGCGAGAATGCGATGGCCACCGCAGGGACCACCAGATTACGCAGGCTCGCCTTGCCGGATTCTTCATACGGAGCATCTTGCGCATACCACGCCTCACCGGCGCGCAATCGCGACAACAGGGCATTGAATTTGGCGAAATACACCGGCGCCACATAACGGTCTTCAAAATCCTGTGGCGACAACTGCTGCCCGATCGCGCTCAACGATGGGTTATCCAGCGCCTGACGATAAATCGCCTGCATGCGCTCTATCCCGTTAAACTCGTCCAGGCTGCTGCGCAGCGGTAATAAAACACCGAAGCGGCTAACAACCCGTTCATCATAGTGGGCGCGATAAACCGCCTTGAACTGTTGCGAAATATCGTCGAGTAAGCGATCGAATTCGTTAAAATTCCAGTCCGGATCGACATTGATACCCGCCTCCCGAAATACCGCAAATACCGAGGAACGCATGTCTTCGCTGGTCAGGTAGTCGTACTGGCTGGGATACGGCTCAGACAGGCCGGCATGCGCTGCAATCTCCGCCTTGCGCTGGGCGACGATTCGACTGCGAATACCCTCTTCCCGTATCAGACATTTCATGACCAGCCCCTCCTGCAGGTCAACCTGACGACTGCACCAGTCTTCCAGCTCGCTGAAAAACCCCAACTGGCGCGAAAGCTCGAAACGCAGCTGTTCCCTGCCCCGCACAAAACAGCCATGGCTGTTGCAGGCATTGATGTCGGCCTCGGCGCGCTCCAGCAATTCACGGATAAGCTCGATTTTCCCTGCCTCAACCTCGTTTATATCGGGCTGCTGCGCCAGCGCCTGCTGATAGTTTCGCCAGTGGGCAAGCGCGCGGTTCATGGCCGATTCATACAGGCGAATAGCCTCCCCCATGCTGTCAGCCTGGTTTTTTTCCAGTGCATTGACCAGTTGCTGATAAGCCTCGTAGTGCGCCACACCTGCTCGCGCGCATACAGGTAATTGCGGTACAGCCGCCGCGTGTCAACACGCTGTTCGGTGGCGATCGCGTATCCGGCGATTCGATCCAGACGCGTCTCCAGTACTTCACGCATCTCACTCGCGTTATACGCCAGCAGCCCCGACAGGGTGATAAACATCTTGCCTTCGGCCATTTGCATGGTCAGGTCATCGATGGCCAGCTGTTCAATCTCAACAAAACCATTGGCAATACCGTACTTGAGCAGGGTCAGAATTTCAGCACTGCGAAGGGTTTCCGCCGAAGCCTTGTCAACGAGACTGTCGATGAGTTTTTTCTGGCCGACGAATACCAGCGGAAAAACAATCAGGGCAATGAGTGAAAACTTGAGCACCAGGCGCAACAGATTGAGCCCCTGGCGAAACGGCACCAGTAACCGCCAGGCCAGAATGGTCGCACCCGCTGCCGAGATCGTTCGGCCATAAACCTCGAGCTGGCCGTAGTCCATGTCAGGTGACAGGTTTGCCGAGACATCGAGAAGGCGCGCATTGAACGACAGCTCGACGACCAGATAAACCAGGTTAACGATAATAAAGAACAGGGCGTAGAACGAACCCTTGAGCCGGTGCAACCACATCGTTACTGTTTTTGCCTGGCGCTGATCACCACGGGGTTGAGCGCTTCGCCCGGTTGAATAGTAGGTCGAATGCGGTAGGGGCTCAGGTCGGGTTGCCAGGCAGCGGCTGGCGGCTGATCGCGGTCGCGATCAGCTTGAAAGTGCAGACGCCCGGACGCAGTCGACTGCAATCCCCAGGACTTCAGCAACCGGTACTCGCGAGGGGCCATGGTATTCTGCTGCTCGTCAGCTGATGCGTGGCCAAAACCGGCATTGGCCAGCACTAAAACGAGTGCAGGCATCGCAACACGCAACAGACTCACAACTGCACCCATTCAAAGCCTTCCTGTTGACAGGCCACCAGCGGTGACGCCGATACAGCCAGCTGATCGAGCAGCCCGGTAACGATCTCGGGTGTATTGTTTTTTTCCGACAGATGCGCCGCGATGAGGCAGTCCAGATGCCGGGTATCGATCGCCTGTAACAATTCCAGCGATTGGGAATTTGACAGGTGACCGAAGCCACCGCTGATACGCTGCTTCAAGCTCGCCGGATAGGGGCCATTCCATAACATGTCTTCGTCGTAATTGAATTCCAGCAGGAGCCCGTGTAAATCACTATAGGCCTCCTTCATGTGATTGGTAATGCGCCCGCTGTCGGTTAACAGACCGAAACGATGCTGATTGCCCAGATCGGTAAACACGAACTGCACGGGTTCCGCCGCATCGTGCGGCACGGTCACTGCCCGGATGTGAATATCACCAATGACGAATTCCTGTTCGCCACTCAATGGGGTAAAGGCCCCGATATCCAGCGCCCGCGCGGTGCCTACCGAGGTATGCACCGGGATGGAATGACGTGAAGCCAGCCGCTTGACACCCGAACCATGATCGCTGTGCTCATGCGTGACCAGAATCGCATCGATCGCGCTGACATCGAGCTGCAGACGCTGTAGCCGTTTCTCGCACTCGGTTAAAGAAAACCCGCAATCAACAAGCAGGGTGGTCTGCGCACATTGAATCAGCGTGGCATTGCCCTTGCTGCCACTTCCCAGGGATGCCAGTCTCATGTCAAATTGGTAGAATTACATCCGACACCAGGCCGGGGTTATCTTAGCAGTGGGGACAATCTCTGAAGAATGGCGACCGCGTCCGCGCTTTTGTCGCGCGAGCCACTGTCATCGATCACGCCAACCAGCGTCAGTTCGGCATTGTCATGCCCCTTCAATTCGAACTGCAGGGTCGCGCGCGCGGGCCCCTGCGGGCCTTCTAGGCGGCTGTAGAACGAGGCTGCATCGACGATCAACATGCCCTCGAGGCCATCCCGACTACTTTCCAGCAGTTTGATGTCGTTCCGGCTGAACTGGTGCCGCAAACGATTCCAGACCTGAACGAAATCCTGCGCCACCGACAGGTTCGATGGAGAATCCTCATCGCCGCGCACCAGTTGCACCCGATTCGGTAATGCCGGAATCTGCGCCAGCTGTGCCTTGACCTGGTCATCCTGCATGCCCATAAACAGCATCAGGCGCGACAGAATTTCAAACTCACGCGCCGGATCGGGCTGACGGAACAGCCAAATCTGCTTTTCGGCATCGGTAATCGAAGCCGGATTTTCCAGCAGATGACGCTCCTGCTCGCGGTGGGCGATGAACACGTTGCTCGCTGTATTGTCAGCGCTGCTCTCGATACGCGTGGTGTATTGATACTTGAAATCGGCGGCGCGCATACCCGCAAGCAACTGACCGAAAAAGCCCTCGGCCTCGCCCGCCGTCACCGACGCCCACTCGGTTTTCAAGATACCCATAAGCGGCTCATCGAGGGCGAACTCAAAACCTTCGCTTAACCAGAATTCGCGCACCAGCGCATAAACGTCGCGCGGCGACTGCGGAACATGCAGCCAGTACAGATCGGCACTGCCCGCGATGTGCACACCTTCAACGGACGGCAGGCTGCGCGCCGCGACATTGAGGTCACCCGTATCGACATAACGACCAATGTTTTCATCCGTGCCGACCTTGGAGCCCGGCAGCATCAGGTTGCGCCGGGATTCCTTGCGAATGATATTGGGCGGCATCTCCAGCGTCGGCGTGATCTGGCTATCCTCATAGGCGTCTTCCTCACCGATCGACACCGTGCAGGCCGACAACGCCAGCACAGCGACAGGCGCCCACAGCAAAATCGCGATCAGGCGCGGCATCACAATACACCCGCCTGTCGCAGCGCAGTGCGAACGGGTTCATGGCAGGCCTCACTCAGTGGCGTCATGGGCAGGCGCATGGTTGGGCCGGTCAGGCCCATTTCGCTGGTCGCCCACTTTACCGGTATCGGGTTGGATTCGATGAACAACAGCCGATGCAATGCCTCAATGCCGGCATCGATACGCGCTGCCTCATCGGCATTGCCAGCCAGCGCAGCCGCGCACATGGCCGCCATTTGCGCGGGCGCGACGTTGGCGGTCACCGAAATCGTGCCATGACCACCCTTGAGGATGAATTCACGTGTGGTGGCATCGTCACCGCTGAGCAGGCAGAAATTTTCATCCACCAGGGCCTTGATGTCGGCCAGACGCTGCATGTCGCCTGTGGCCTCCTTGATGCCGATAATATTGCCGATCCTGGACAGTCTCCCCACCGTGGCGGCTTGCATGTCACAGGCAGTGCGTCCCGGCACGTTGTACAGAATCTGGTCGATGGCCACGGCATCGGCAATAGCCTTGTGGTGCAGATATAGCCCTTCCTGCGTGGGCTTGTTGTAGTAAGGCGTCACCAGCAAGGCCGCATCCGCGCCCGCCTTGCGTGCACATTCGGTCAGATGAATCGCCTCACTGGTGGCGTTGGCTCCAGTACCTGCAATGAACGGCAGACGACCGTTGATGATTTCACGCGAACGCTGCAATAACTCGCAATGTTCGTCGAAATCAAGTGTCGCCGACTCACCCGTGGTGCCGGCAATGACCAAGCCGTTGGTGCCCTTGTCGACATGAAAATCGATCAACTTTTGCAAGCGATCGTAATCGATAGCCCCCGATTCCAGCATGGGCGTGACCAGCGCCACCAGACTACCCTTGAACATGCCAAGTACCCCGACACAGTGTGTAATTTGAAGAGTCGGGTATGGTATAAAGACTGCCTTCCCGACACAAGTAAACAGTTCAATCCAAGGAGATATCGAGCATGAGTGCACCGGTTATCGGTAAAAAGATCCAGAATTTCACCCTGCCCGCCACCGGCGATCAGGCGATCAGCCTGTCTGACCTCAAAGGCAAAAACGTCGTCATCTATTTTTACCCCAAGGACAGCACGCCCGGCTGCACCACCGAGGGCCAGGACTTCCGCGATAACATCGAGGCCTTCGAAAAGGCCAACACCGTGATCCTCGGTGTGTCACGCGACGGTATCAAGAGCCATGAGAACTTCAAGTCTAAACAGTGTTTTCCCTTCGAATTACTGTCCGACAAGGACGAAAGCCTGTGCCAGCAGTTCGATGTCATCAAGCTCAAAAAGAACTATGGGCGCGAATACATGGGCGTTGAGCGCAGCACCTTTCTGATCGATGGCGCAGGCAAACTGGTGCAGGAATGGCGCGCCGTCAAGGTCCAGGGCCACGTGGCCGAGGTGCTGCAAGCGGCGCAGGCCCTGGGTTAGGCGGCTTTTTGACAGGCCGTTTAGTCTAGCGTCCTAAACTGGCCCTCGCTCCTGCCGCCGCTCAAACGCCGGTGACTCGTACTGCGCGTAGTCGCGGCCTTCGTCGAGCCAGAACCCTGAACGGCGCTGGCGGCGTTGGTCCATGGTCTTGCCGAATACCGCGCCATGCACCGACTCCATCAGAACCTGCATTTCGGCGTTGCTGGTCAACCCAAGGAACACGCCGGCATTGATAAAACCCGCCAGACGATGGCGCTCCATCTCGGGTTGTTTATAGCCAGACTTGGAGGCGTTGAACAAGGCATAAAACCGCCGTTCCACCTCCTGCTTAAAGCGTTGTTTGTCGTTCATGGTTTACACCTGTTAGAAAAAACTCAACCATTCGATCGCCGGCGAGAACGCCCGACATTAACGCATCGAGCGGCTATGGGCAAACATGCAAATCAGGCAAAATGTTCAGATCAAACTTGCGCACTTGCAGTAGAATTCAGCTTCCCGATTCACAACCAGAGATCAATCTGCATGACCGTCAAACATATCTCCAGCGGTTCGGCCTTTGAGGACACCATCGGTTATTCGCGCGCGGTGATCGATGACAATTACGTCTTTGTATCCGGCACCACCGGTTACAACTATGAAACCATGAGCATTTCCGACGATATCGCCGAACAGGCTGAGCAGTGCTTTCGTAACATTGAAAAAGCATTACATCAGGCTGGCAGTAGTCTCGACCACGTGGTGCGTGTGCGTTACATCCTGTCCAGCGCTGAAAACATCGACAGCTGCTGGCCTGTATTCAAGAAATATCTGGATAAAGCACGCCCCGCCGCCACCCTGTTCATCGGTCAGTTGCTCGACGCCAAGATGAAGATGGAAATCGAGGTTACCGCCAGGGTTTTACGATAGCCCTGATGGCTTCCGCATTCGACTCCAGGCAGCACTGGGATGAGGTGTACCGTAACCGGCCAGCGCACGTACTGACCTGGTTTCAGGCCAGGCCCGTTTATTCGCTGGCGCTTATCGAACGCTGCAAACCGCCTCTCGATGCCGCGATTATCGACATCGGCGGCGGTACATCATGGTTAACAAAGTGCCTGCTCGACTCGGGCTACACGAATCTGTCGCTACTGGATATATCGCCCCGGGCACTGGCCATTGCCCGGGCGCAACTGCAGAATGCCGCCGAGCGCGTACACTGGATCGAACAGGACATCACCCGCTTCAAGCCACCTGAACAGTCAACCGCACAATACTGGCTCTGGCATGATCGAGCGGTTTTCCATTTTCTCACCCGGCCCCAGGACCGCACGGCCTACCGCAACGTACTCGGTCGCACCCTTGCACCCGGCGGCTTCGCCATTATCGCCGCGTTCCCGCCACAGGGTCCCAATCGTTGCAGCGGCCTCGATACCATGCAATACGATGCAGACAAGCTCAGCGCCCAACTAGGTCCCGAATTTCAACTCCTTGAACAACGCGACGAATTGCATGCCACGCCATCGGGCGGCAACCAGGCTTTCCGGTATTTTCTATATCAACGAACACGGTAACAAGCCGGGGACTTGCCGGTCAGTAGCGAGGTGATGATCGGCCAACGGCGGCCAGACCAATGCTCATGGGGGGGCACGGCAGGCGGCGCCGGGCAGTTACCTGCGCGAGTTCTGCACCAGTTGAATGAACACGTTCAGGTACACATACACCTTTCATGGTTTTAACGGCTGATTCAATCAATACCATTGGAGCCGTGCGAAAATTTTATCCCAGGAATCCTTACGCGACTTAAAACTCATGGTTTCATTCCTCAATATCAAAAAATCGATTGTGATCAAGCTGACCGGGCTGATGTTATTGGCAGCGTCTGTGGCAGGATGTTTCGAGCCACCGCCTTACACCAATCTGGATAATGAACAGTTACAGGCGATGCTCCAGAATGGCACACAACTTATCGATATTCGCCGCCAGGAGGAATGGCGGGAAACAGGGGTTGTCGCCAACAGCAAGCTTATGACTTTCGTCGACGCCAATGGGCGGGTCACTCCGGGTTTTCTTGAGACCTTCACCGCGTCTGTGGGTAAAGATGACCCGGTGATCCTGATCTGCAGGACCGGCAACCGGACCGATGCTCTGGCGCGTCATCTCGTGACCAAGATGGGATACACCCAGGTTTATAATGTCCGTAATGGTATTACAGACTGGATTCGAGATGGCCTCCCCGTTGCCCGCAGCAACTCGGGTGGTCGCGGCAATGCGCCTTTCCTCNCGAGGTAAGCCTGCACAGTGATGCATGGANGCATCGTTCACGCAGCCAGGGATGGAATCTTGTCGCGGCTTTACTGATCGTCGATGCTGGCGATCACCCTGGCTTNATTATCCACGCTTCGGGCCGACCGGGACATCGGTGTAACATACCCGTTTCAGGCCCTGCCCCCGGCAGCACCGAGGATTTGAGTGAATCTTCCCCCATGGCCGCGAGCGGTGCTACAATTCCACGCCATATACTTTTAGTCTCCCTGACGGCGGCCGGGACAGGCCACGTGACCTTAACCTCAAAGAGCGCAATTCCGGCAATGATTGAGTTTCCAGCAACCTTTCCCCTCGACCCTCGATGCGGCGACCGCCCGACCACTGACCCGAGTTCGGACGCGTGACCCTCCCGCTATTGGTGCTGATCCCCTTCGTTGGGGCGCTGCTGGTTGCCTGGATAGGCCTGCATCACCGCATGTTGTCGGCCTACGCCACGACCACCGTGACCTTCAGNGCGGTGGTGCTGCTGTTACCGCTGATCNGCCAGGTCTTGCAGGGCGAAACCCTGTTGTGGCGCCACGAGTGGATCGGCGCGGNAGACCTGGNNCTGACCTTCCGCCTTGACGGCCTGGGCCTGCTGTTCAGCCTGATGATCCTGGCCATCGGCCTGCTGGTCATCCTGTATGCCCGCTATTATCTGTCGGAAAAAGAACCGATGGGGCGGTTCTACGCCTACCTGCTGTTATTCCAGGGCTCGATGCTCGGGGTGGTGCTGTCGGAGCACCTGATCCAGCTGCTGATCTTCTGGGAGATGACCAGCATCAGTTCGTTCCTGCTGATCAGTTTCTGGCGTCACCGTGAAGACGCCCGCCAGGGTGCGCGCATGGCGCTGGCCATCACCGGTGGCGGCGGACTGGCGATGCTGGCCGGCTTCCTGCTGCTGGGCGAGATGGTCGGCAGCTACGAATTGTCGACGATCCTGGCCTCCGGCGATGTGATACGCGCACATCCCTGGTACGTACCCATGCTGATACTGGTCCTGCTCGGCATCTTCACCAAGTCAGCCCAGTTCCCGTTCCATTTCTGGCTGCCGCACGCGATGGCCGCACCCACCCCGGTCAGCGCCTATCTGCATTCGGCGACCATGGTCAAGGCCGGTGTCTTCCTGCTGGCGCGGCTGTTCCCGGCGCTCGCCTATACCCCTGAATGGTCCTGGCTGGTGGGCGGAGCGGGTCTCATCACACTGCTGCTCGGGGCCTATACCGCGCTGTTCAAGCATGACCTCAAGGGCCTGCTGGCCTATTCGACGATCAGCCATCTCGGTCTGATCACGCTGCTGTTCGGCATGGGCACCCCACTGGCGGCGGTGGCGGGTGTCTTCCATATCATGAACCACGCCACCTTCAAGGCGTCGTTGTTCATGGCGGCCGGCATCATCGATCACGAGGCAGGCACCCGCGACATGCGCAAGTTGAACGGATTATGGAAATACATGCCCTATACCGCGGTGCTGGCGATGGTAGCGGCCGCAGCCATGGCCGGCGTACCGCTGCTCAATGGCTTCCTGTCGAAGGAGATGTTCTTCGCCAAAACCGTCTATCTGGTCGGCGAGGGTTCGATTCCATGGCTGCCGATCGCGGCCACCGTGGCCGGCGCGTTCGCGGTCGCCTACTCGCTGCGTTTCATTCACGATGTGTTCTTCAATGGCGAGCCGATCGATCTGCCGCGTACTCCGCACGAACCGCCACGCTGGATGAAGTTACCGGTGGAGATCCTGGTGGTGCTGTGCCTGGCGGTGGGCATCCTGCCGGCCTGGACCTTCGGTCCGTTACTGGCCAGCGCGGCCGCGGCGACGCTGCAGACCGAGTTGCCGGAATACAGCCTGTCAATCTGGCACGGCTTCAACCCGGCACTGGCGATGAGCGTGGTGGCCCTGGTCGGCGGGGTGATGATTTACGCGGTGCGCGAGCGCCTGTTTCGCTGGCATGACCGCGGGGTCGGCCGGGTCGATGCCCGCAGCATGTTCCGTTGGCTGGAACGACAGCTGTTCCGCGGCGCCGAGTCGCTGAATGCGCGGCTGCATGGTCCCAGTCTGCAGCGCATGGTGGCGGTGACCACGCTGGCTGCCGTGGCCGTGGCCCTGGCCGGGTTATGGGGTTTTGGGCCGCTGAGCGGAACGCAACCGCTGACGCCGCTCGATCCGGTCAGCCTGGTGGCGGGCGGCGTACTGGTGGTCGCAGCACTGGGCACGGTCCTGCTGCACCGGCAACGTCTGACGGCGTTGCTGCTGTTGAGTGTCGTCGGCCTGATCGTGGCCCTGACCTTCGTCAAGTTCTCGGCCCCCGACCTGGCGCTGACCCAGTTGTCGGTCGAAGTGGTGACCATCGTACTGTTACTGCTGGCGCTGTATTTCCTGCCGTGGACCACCCCGATCGAGTCAAGCCCCGTTCGGCGCGGGCGAGATTTGCTGTTGGCTGGCGTGGCAGGCCTCGGCGCCGGAGCTCTCGCCTGGGCGGTGCTAACCCGTCCCTATGACAGCATCTCGGGATTTTTCCTTGAGAACAGCGTGCCGGGCGGCGGCGGTACCAATGTCGTCAATGTCATTCTGGTCGATTTCCGTGGATTCGACACGCTGGGCGAGATCACCGTGCTGGCCATTGCCGCGATCGGCATCTATGCCATGCTGCAGGGGCTGCGCCTGAGCGCCCCGAACAGCGATGCCGGTGGTCGCCGCTGGAGTTGGGATACACACCCGGCGATCATGGCGGCCTTCTCGCGCCTGCTGTTGCCGCTGGCGCTGCTGGTGGCGATCTTCGTATTGCTGCGCGGCCACAACCTGCCCGGCGGCGGGTTCATTGCCGGCCTGATCACCGCCGTCGCGCTGATCACCCAGTACCTGGCCAATGGTATCGCCTGGACCCAGAGGCGCATGCGCAGCGATCTGCCGCCGATGATTGGTATCGGCCTGCTGCTCGCCACCGCCACCGGGCTGGCCAGTTGGTGGTTCGATCACCCGTTCCTGACCTCGACTTTCAGTCATGTACATTGGCCGCTGGTCGGTGAATTCGAGTTGGCCTCAGCCATGTTGTTCGACCTCGGCGTGTTCCTGGTGGTCGTGGGCGTCACTGTATTGATCCTGTTGCGACTGGGCTATCTGCATGATGACAACCGGCCCGGCAACGACAGCGAGGAGGCCGGGAACTGAGATGGAAGCACTGATTTCAATCGTCATCGGCGTGCTCACCGCCTGCGGCGTTTACCTCGCCCTGCGCGGCCGGACCTTCCCGGTGGTGCTGGGCCTGACCCTGATGTCCTACGCCGTCAACCTGTTCCTGTTCGTCATGGGCCGGCTGACCATCGGCAAGCCGCCCATCATCCAGGACGGCGCCACCTATGCCGATCCCCTGCCGCAGGCGCTGGTGCTGACAGCCATCGTGATCAGCTTCGGCATGACCGCGTTCGTGGTGATCCTGTCGCTGCGCGCCCGGGCTGAGCTGGGCAACGACCATGTCGACGGTGAGGATACCAGGCCATGAACCACCTGGTGATCGCCCCCCTGCTCCTGCCACTGTTGGCCGGTACCGTTTTACTCCTGCTGCATGGGGCGGGCCAGCCGCTGCGTCGAGCGCTTAGCATGGCGGCCACGCTGGCGCTGGTGGGGCTGGTACTGGCGTTGCTTTTCAGGGTTGCCGATGGCGACGTGCTGGTGTATCAGCTGGGTGACTGGGCGGCTCCGTTCGGTATCGTGCTGGTCGCCGACCGCCTGGCCGTGGTCATGGTGTTGATCACGTCCGTGTTGGCGGCCTGCGTGATGCTCTACGCGGTGCGCGGCGAGGACCGCAGCGGCAGCTATTTCCACGTGCTGTTCCAGATGCAGTTGTTCGGCCTCAACGGCGCATTTCTGACCGGCGACCTGTTCAACCTGTTCGTGTTCTTCGAGGTGCTGCTGATCGCGTCCTATGGTCTGTTGTTACACGGCGGCGGCCGCCTGCGCACGCGCGCCGGTCTGCACTACGTGATTCTCAACCTGGTCGGTTCGACCCTGTTCCTGTTCGCGGTGGGCACCCTGTACGGTGTGCTAGGCACCCTCAACATGGCAGACCTCGCGCAACGGCTGGCCAGCCTGCCAGCGGAACACCTGGGCGTGGTCAGGGCGGCCGGCCTGCTGCTGTTTGCAGTGTTCGCGCTGAAGGCGGCGCTGGCCCCGTTGCACCTGTGGCTGCCAGGCGCCTACGGTCATACCAGTGCGCCGGTGGCAGCCATGTTCGCCATCATGACCAAGGTCGGGGCCTATGCCATCCTGCGCATGCACAGCCTGATGTTCGGCCCTGACGCCGGTCCGGTCGCCGGCCTGCTCGACCCCTGGCTGTTGCCGCTGGCGTTGCTGACCGTGGTTGCCGGCACCGTCGGCGTGCTGGCCAGCCAGCGCCTGGCAGACCAGGCTGCTTACCTCGTGGTGGTTTCCGCCGGCACCCTGTTGACCGCCTTCGGCATGGGCGGGGCCGAGGCGTTCGCCGCCGGGCTGTATTACCTGGCGCATACCACGTTTGCCGCCGCCGCGCTGTTCCTGCTGGCCGGTGTGCTGGCCAGGGCGCGCGGCGACACCGGCGACCGCCTGGTGGCCGGGCCCAGGCTACCGCGCGGCGAGTTACTGGGTGGTGTCTTCCTGTTGATTGCGCTGGCCGTCGGCGGCATGCCGCCGTTGTCCGGTTTCATCGGCAAATGGCTGATTCTGCAGGCCAGTTTCGGCTCGCCGGGCATGCCCTGGGTGCTCGCCGTGCTGCTGGTGACCAGCCTGCTGGTGATCATGGCGCTGGCGCGCAGCGGCAGCCGCCTGTTCTTCAAGATCGATGATGGGGCTGTGGCCGCCGCGCCACCGCGCATGGCCGATCTTGGGGGAGTGCTGGGGCTGGCCATCGTTGGTCTGGCGCTGGTGATCTACGCCGGCCCTGTATACGAGTTCGGCCAGGCCGCCGCCGCTCAGTCGGTGCAGCCCGGGATCTACCTGTCCGCCGTATTGCAGGGCGTGCCGCCGGGAGGGCTGCCCCAATGACCCGTTGTTACCACATCCGTTGTTGTCGGCCATCCTGGTGCTGATCTGGTTGTTGCTGGTTAACCAGCTGAGTGTCGGGCACCTGCTGCTGGGTATACTGCTCGGCTGGGCGGTGCCACTCTACACCGCGCGTTTCTGGCCGGATAATGTCCATGTCCGTCGACCCTTGCTGTTGTTGCGCTTTATCGGGGTGGTGTTGTATGACATCCTGGTCGCCAACGTAACCGTGGCGCGTCTGATCCTGGGGCGCCAGGAGCGTCTGGAACCGGCCTTCCTGGTGCTGCCGCTGCGCCTCGAGACCGAGGTGGCGATCAGCCTGTTGGCCAATACCATCTCGCTGACCCCGGGCACCGTGTCCACCTATCTGAGCGCTGATCGTCGTTGCCTGATCATCCACAGCCTGCACACCCTCGATCCCGACGAGGTCCTGGATACGATCCGTCAACGCTACGAAACGCCGCTCAAGGAGATTCTGGAATCATGCTGAGTACCGCTTTATACGTCGCCTTCGGCCTTGTCAGCGCCGCCTTGCTGATCTCCTTCTGGCGCCTGTTGCGTGGGCCGAGCCAGCCGGATCGCATCCTGGCGCTCGATACCCTGTACGTGAATACCGTCGCCTTGCTGGTGTTGCTGGGCATCCACCTGCGCAGCAACCTGTATTTCGAAGCCGCGCTGCTGATCGCCATGATCGGTTTCGTCGGCACCGTGGCGCTGAGCAAGTTCATCACCCGCGGCGATATCATCGAGTGAGGTGAGCATGCTGGAAATTTTTCTATCCCTGTTGATCCTGATCGGCGCCGGTTTCACTCTGGTCGGCTCGCTTGGTCTGCTGCGTCTGCGTGACTTCTACAGCCGCCTGCATGCCCCGACCAAGGCGACCACGCTGGGGGTGGGCAGCCTGCTGATCGCCTCGGCGGTGTTTTTCAGCAATCAGGGCGACGGTCTGAGCCTGCACGAGGTGCTGGTGACCCTGTTCCTGTTTATCACCGCCCCGGTCGGTGCCCACCTGATGGCCAAGGCAGCGTTGCACCTGCGCCTGCAATCGCTGGCCAGACCGCCGACCGAGGACATGCTCGAAGGTGGTGATTGCAGCGGCCCGGATGCGTCAGGCTCAGCAATGACCGACGATAGCGAATCCGATCCGGCAGGCAAATAATCGCGTTGTCGGGTCTGGCCAGTGCGCTCGGCATGATCTCTTCGTGCGTCCGGCGCAGGCAATTACCGTAAGCCGCAACATGAAGGGCGTTTAAGCGACGGGCTGTTCGCGGTATGCGCGGTGGGCGGGTTGTGCAGCGGTTCCGGCAGCCGGCGGATCCAACGGATCGGCATCCTGCAGGGCCGCCAGCGCGCTTTCCTTGTCACTGTAAAAGGCATCTTCACCCAGCTCATCGACCAGGCTGGATTTTTCCAGGATACTGCGCACCTGGTGCTTGAGGCCGCTGAATACCAGCTTGACCCCGACCTTGCGCAGGCGCGCGGCGACCTCGCGAATCTTCTCCTCACCCGACGCATCGATATCGTTGATGCCACTGCCAATGACCAGGATGGTGTGGGCCTTCGGAAAATCGGCGTGGGCCTCGAGGAGGATATCCTCAAAATAGGCCACGTTGATAAAGGTCAATGAGCCGTCGAAACGCACCGGAACGAAAAACTCGCTCATCGGCTCCAGCCGGTTGGCCTTGATGCCCCCCAGGGTGCCATTGGGCTTGCGCGAGACAATGTCGGCGCGGGGCTTCATTGTATTGATCAGGAACACCAGCACGGTCAGGATGATACCGAGCAGGATGCCGTTGGCGATGGCGGGCGCCATGATCAGCGTGGCGAAGAAGGTGATGATGCCGATGACGGCGCTGATGCGGTCGGCCCGCCAGGCCTGGACGAGCGGTTTGATGCGGATCAGGCTGAACACGGCCATCATGACGATGACGGCCAGCACCGCCTGCGGCAGGTGGTACAGGTAGCGGGTAAAGAACAGTAGCACCAGAACCACGGCCAATGCGCTGGTGATCGCGAACAGGCCGGTCTTCGCTCCCATGCGCGAAGCCACCGCCGAGCGTGAGAACGAGCCGCTGACGGTGTACGAGTTGAAAAAGCTGCCGGCGATATTGGCCAGGCCCTGGCCGACCAGTTCGCGGTTGGTATCGACCCGTTCGCCGGTCTTGGTGGCGATCGCCTTGGAGATGGAGGTCGCCTCCATGAAGCCGATCAGGGCCATGACCAGCGCGGCCGGAAACAGTGCCAATACCAGATCCCACTGCACGACGGGTACGGCCAGACTGGGCAGGCCCTGCGGGATGGCGCCGACAACATCGCCGCCGGCCGACAGCGTTACCCTGCCGTCCTCGATTCCGGCGAAGCGCCAGCGCTTGCCGTCACCCTCGCTGTCGGCGCCGAGGGCGCTGTTCGTGGACAGGTAGCGCAGCTTGCCGTCGGCATCAGTGACAGCTTGCAGCGACAGGGCGTGGAGTTCGACCTGCAACCTGGTCAGCGCGCGCTTGATTTGTTTCAGCTCGTATTCGAGTGCTGCCGCTGGCGCACGCAACGAGGCGGCCTGGCCTATCGAGTCGACGCCACCCTCGCGTTCGATGGCCTTGGCCTGTTGCTCGAGGCTGGCCAGCTGGCTGGTGATCTCTGATACCCGTTGACGACCCTCCTGGAAGTCGCGCAGGGTTGAAACCTCCTGCTGGTCGGCGATCTGACCGATATCGATCGTGATCTTCTGTTCATAGCCAATGACCGCGCTGAGCAGGGTGGCCACGACCACGGCGATCAGCACGCCGGGCAGGTTCGGCCTGATCTTGCGCAGGCCATCGATCAGCAACCAGGCACCGGCGGCGAAAACCAGGGTCAGGATGTGCGCCTCGGGAACCTGTATCACGACCCGCCACAGGTCGGCGAGGTAGGATTCCGTGCGCGGAAAGGGCACGCCGATAACCTTGCTCAACTGTGACAGGCCGATGATCAGCGCCGCGGCGTTGGTGAAGCCGATGATGACCGGGCTGGACAACAGGTTGACGATGGCGCCCAGGCTCAGCGCGCCCAGCGCCAGACGCAGTATGCCGACCATCAGTGCAAGCATGACCGAGAGCTCGATAAACGATGCCGAACCCGGGGTGGCAAAGGGAATCAGGGCGGCGGCCGACATCAGCGACAGCATGGCCACCGGGCCGGTATGCAGCTGGCTCGATGAACCCCACAGCGAGGCGATGATCACTGGAATGAACGACGCATACAGGCCGTAGACCACCGGCAACCCGGCCAGTTGGGCATAGGCCATGCTTTGTGGAACGAGAACCAGAGCGACGGTGATGCCAGCGACCAGGTCGGCCCGGATACCCTCGCGGGACATCGGGAACCAGCGCAGGAAGGGCAGCAGGCGTAAGAGGATTGACTGCATATTCTCGATCGGTTTGAGCAAATGCGCATTAGTATCCTCTAAAGTTCCGGTGCGCTACCAATCGATACTACCAACCTGACTCATTGAAATTAGTCGATGGGTAGGCCATACGCCATCAATCGCGCATGGCCTTAACTGGGGTCCTGTACTGAGGGGTCAGAGCAGACTTGTACTGAGGGGTCAGAGCAGACTTATCCGCAAATTTATCCGGGGGCAGAACAACAACCCGCGTGGCGCCGGCCCTGTGCAAACTGGAATTGCAGGTCTGAATGCACCTGGAGCACCGGCCACAGGTCATCGAAATCAGTTGGGATCAGCATTGCCCGCAGGTTAGGTTACTCAAGGTCTGCAGGCTCTACGGCTTTGTTACGGGATCAGTTGCGGGCACTCACGCTTTCGACCGACCGCGCAGGCGCAGGGCGTTGCCGACCACAAGCAGCGAACTGAGTGACATGCCCAGCGCGGCCAGCCAGGGCGTCAGTAAGCCGCTTGCCGCGACCGGCAGGGCCAGGCCATTGTAGGCGATCGCCCAGGTGATGTTCTGACGCACGATACGCAGGGTCCAGCGAGCCTGTCTCACCGCCTCGGGCAGCGCAGCCAGACGGTCACTCATCAGGATCAGGTCAGCCTGGGTCTGGGCGATACGGGTACCGCTGCCCATCGCCAACGAGATATCGGCCCCCGCCAGGACCGGCGCGTCGTTGATACCTTCGCCGACCATCAGCACCACCTCGCCGCGCGCCTGGCGTTCGCGCACGTAGCGCAGCTTGTCTTCCGGGGACAGGCCGCCCAGTGCGGTCCCAATCCCCATTGCCTGGGCGAAGGCCGCTGTGGCGGCCGACTGGTCGCCAGACAGCAGAACCGGCTCCAGACCGAGTTCGCGCAACGCGGTGATCGTCTCGCGTGCCGCCGGTCGCGGCTGGTCGGCCAGCCAGCAGACCCCGAGCAGTCGCTCTCCGCAACCGACATAGACCGGCGTCAGCTGGATCTGGCCGCCGGGCATCTGCACACCGGCCGGGGTCGAGCCAACACCGACGAATTCGGCGCTGCCGACCCGTAGCAGGCGGCCCTCGACCTCGCCCTCGATGCCACGCCCTGGATGGTTGCGCACCGCGCCGGCGGGTGGCGGCACGACACTGGTCGCGCGCAGCAGGGCCTTGGCTGCCGGATGCTCGGAGTGGCGCTCCAGGGCGGCGACCAGGCGCAGCAGGCTGGCCTGGTCCAGTTCAGGGTCGAGGATCTGAATTTCGACCAGGGCGGGCTGGCCGACGGTCAGGGTGCCGGTCTTGTCGAGGCAAACGACCTGCGCATTCGCCAGGTTCTCAATCGCCTGCCCCCGGGTGAGCAGCAGGCCGAGCCGGGACAGCACGCCGGTGGTGGTGGTGATCGCGACCGGGGTTGCAAGCGCCAGCGCACAGGGACAGGTGGCGACCAGCATTGCGACCACCACCCAGAATGCACGATCCGGATCTATCACGAAGTACCAGACCAATCCGACCAGCGCGGTCAGCAACAGCACTGCAGCGACGAAATGTCCGGTGCCCTTTTCGGCCAGGCGCGCCAGGCGCGGCTTCTCGGTCTGGGCGCGGTCGAGCAGGCGCTGGATCGCGGCCAGAGTGGTCTCGGCGCCGACACGGGTCACCTGCACTGTCAGCGGGCTGTCGACGTTGACGGTGCCGCCGGTGACCGCGTCACCCGACCGGCGCAGGCAGGGCTCGGGCTCTCCGGTGAGCAGGGCCTGGTTGACCGTCGACTCGCCTTCGTCGATCAGGCCGTCCGCCGGGATCGTCTCGCCCGGCTTGACCCGCACCCGGTCACCCGGCGCCAGTTCGACCACGGGAACCTGCTGCTCACTGCCATCGGCCTCGATCCGCGTCGCCAGCGCCGGGACCAGGCGGTCGAGGCGGTCGATCGCCTGGCTGGCGCGCTGGCGCGCCATGGTCTCGAGGTAGCGGCTGGCGAGCAGAAAGAACACGAACATCGCTACCGACTCGAAGTAGACATGCTCACCAGTGCCCAGCGCCACCGAGTACATGCTGGCCAGATAGGTGCTGATAATCGCCAGGCTGACCGGTACATCCATCCCGAGCTGGCGGTGGCGCAGGTCACGCCAGGCACTGCGGAAGAAGGGTAGCGCGGCGTAAAACACCACCGGAGTGGTCAGCACGCCAGCGATCCAGCGGATGAACTGGAGGATATCGCCATGCGCGGCGTCACTGTCGCTGAGCCACAACGGTACCGCCAGCATCATGATCTGCATCATGCCGAGGCCGGCCACCGCAAGGCGGCGCAGCGCAACCCGACGCTCACGTTCGGAGGCCTGGTCGCGCGTGCCCGAGTCGTAGGGGTGCGCGTGGTAGCCGATCATGCGGATCGCACGCAGGATGTCGGACAGCGCCATTTGCTCCGGATCCCACTGCACCCTGGCACGGTGCGTGGCGTAGTTGACGCTGAAATCGACCACCCCGGGCAGGGCCAGGACGTGGCGCTCGTTTAGCCAGACGCAGGCCGCGCAGGTGATGCCTTCAAGGATCAGCGCGGCCTCGCGCAGCGGCCTGCCGGATGCCTTGTCGGCCGCATCGCTGACGAACTGGCGCTGCAGTTCGGCCTGGTCGTACAGTTCGAGTCCGCGCAACTCTTCGGGGATCAGAGGCTCACCCGGTGCGCCGGCCGTCTGCGTGCGGTGGTGGTAGTAGCTGCCCAGCCCGTTGTCGACGATGGTGCGTGCGACAGCCTGGCAACCCGCGCAGCAGGTCTCGTGCTCGACGCCCTCGAACGCCACCGGGTAGTGGGCGCCGCCTGGCACCGGCAATCCGCAGTGAAAGCAGGTGGCAGGGTCACCGACCGGTAATTGGTCGGCCTGTTCAGTCGCGGTCATGCCGCCGGTCCCGGGGAAATCAGCATTGCGGAAATTATCTGGCTTGGATCTACTGCGTTGGCAGGCGCCGGCGACGGCCGAAGTAGACGAAGAATAAACGCAACACCACTGCCCATCAAGCCCTAAAGCCGGAGCTCAAATCCATCACTAACACCGGTCTTGGCGATCTCAATCGGTTCTATCTCCGTGTATATTCCAGCTGAATGTGTGCCGTTTTTGCTTCTTCGGCACCCAGGCGTTGCATCAGGCAACACGCCATCGCTACAGCGCCCTGCCTGCCCGTATTGCCAAGCGGACCCGCCTGCGCCGGCCAATCCAGCATCAAGCCAGGCGCGCGCGAAACATGAAAAACACGGCGCCCACCAGGCATAACCCGGCCCACAGGTAATCGAGCTTGAGCGGCTCTTTGAGATAGAACACCGCGAACGGCACAAACATCGTCAGGGTAATGACCTCCTGCATGATCTTCAGCTGCCCCACCGACAACACGGTGTAACCGATGCGATTGGCCGGCACCTGAAAAAGGTATTCGAACAAGGCAATGCTCCAGCTGACCAGGGCGGCGATCAGCCAGGGCTTGCTACTCATCTCCTTGAGATGCGCATACCAGGCAAAGGTCATGAATAGATTGCTGCACATCAGCAGCAAAATGGACTGTAGGACAGGATGCATTGGCGAGAGTCAACCGGCACAAGAGCTGGAACATGCAAGCCGGTTCGGCCTGTCGCGGCTTGCGGACCTCCACCCGCCCGAAGGGCTTTGAACGATGGAATCGGCGAAATTCTAGTGCAGCCTGATTGCCTGCGCCAATCAAATTTAGGTGGCCGCGTCAGTTGGTCTTGAATGGAAAATAATTACGGTTGATGCGTTCGTAAATCCCCCTGCTCAGCAACATTTCAAGCCCCTCATTGAAACGATCCCGCAACCCGGTATTGTCGGAGCGAAACACCATCGCGCTCTTGTGATTGACATCGATGACCTCGCCGACAAAGTCATGCCCCATGTGATCGGGTTTGACCAGCCAGTTAAAACCGATCAGCGCATCATCCAGAACCGCATCCAGCTTGCCATCGGCCAGTTGCGCATACATGGCATCGCGCTGCTCGAACACGCGAATCTGTGCGCTTTGTGCATGGTGTTGCTGCAGGTACTCATGACTGGCCGAGTCCTGCATCGCGCCCAGTTTCATATCCTCGGCGGCCGCATCGAATTCCTCTCCAGCGCTGGCAATAAAGCGCACATGGGCGGAATGGTAAGGCTGGCTGTAGATGACATCCGACTGTCCCTGCAGTGCGAGCAATGCGGTGGCAATCGCGGCATCGAACTGGCTGTCTTTGAGCCCGGCAAGCAATTGTTCATCGTCCACCGCTTTCAGGCGACATTTGACCTCGATCTGATCACACAGGGCGCGCACCAGGTCGGCATCGAATCCGCTTACCCGACCATCCTCGGCAACCGCATTGAACGGCGGATGCTGGCCACTCGTCGCCACGCTGATCGACTCCTGCGCCTGCGCTGCGCAGCTAAGCGCCGCACCCAGCAGGGCGATGATGATAAGTCCGCTGCGCATTCGTCTCTCCTCTATTCGGTAAATGGTTGGCGGCGGCATTATAGCGCCGATTGCAAGCGCCGATATAACAGATCCAGCAACGCCGGATGATCACTGATCAGGGGGCTGATGTGGACGCTCAGCGTTGGGCACTCCTGCATCACGGCGGCGCAGATATCAGCCACGTCGCCGCCCGCACCGGCATGTTTGCCGGGCAGCAGGAATTGCATCAACACCCGTACCCCGGTCACGCCGCATTGCGCCTGTTCGCGCAACCAGTCCTGCAGCAACGGGCCGTTAAAATCATATTCAGGGCCTTCCCGTCGCTCCATCACCGCCTGCCCCAGTTCAAACCGGTTGCGCGCACGCGCCTGCAGCGCAGCCGCCAGATGCTCCCGCACCCGGGTCACCGCCGGTGACGGCGAGCCGTGATCGACCAGCACGACATGCTGCACCGCTTGCTCGTCCAGGCCCTGGTTTGCGTGGTCATACAGTATGCACACCAGCGCCTCATCGCCATCGGGCAAGGGGTATAAAACCTCGGCCATGCGCAGCTTGAATTCACCAAATTCCTGCTTCAGGTCATCGACGATTCCGGGCACGAAGGAGGTCAGCGCACGGCTGCGGCCAAAGAATAATGGAACCAGGACAAAGTCGCGCTGGCCTTGCTGAAGCTGGGAACGCAAGGCCTCGGCCAGCAACACGGCAGGCTGTCCGCCCAGTTCAGCGGGGTCTATGCGGTCAGCATGTTGCAGCGATACCGCCTGTACCGGTTGACCGGCGCGATCACTCAACTGCGCAGCCAGCTGGCGCAAGGTCAGGGTCGCCGCAGCCCGGACGGATCCATTATCGGCAAGCAAAAAATGTGGCATAAGGTTATGGCAAATTCATCAAGGGCCGGGTAAGTTATCACAAAACCGTCGCACAAAAACCCAATCCGAATGTACCGATATTTACTTGCCACGCTGTTGCTTTGCACCAGCGTCAATGTCTGGAGCGCACGTCACTGCGTCATTCTGCAATACCATCATTTCAGTGCAAACACGCCCGCCATCACCAGCGTGACGCCGCAGCAGTTCGACGCCCATCTGGATTACCTGGCGAGCAACGGCTTCACCGTCATGGCCCTGCGCGATGTCGTGCTGGCGCTGTATCACCAGCTCGAACTGCCCGACAAATGCGTCAGCCTGAGCGTCGATGACGCCTATATCTCGGTCTACGACACGGCCTTTCCCCGACTCAAGGCACGCGCCTGGCCGATGACTGTTTTTGTCAGCAGCAAACCCGTCGATGAGGGCCTCAACAAATTCATGAGCTGGCAGCAGATGCGCGAGATGGCTGACCATGGGTTCAGCTTCGAGAATCATGGTCACGGCCATATCCACATGATCCGGCCGAACCCGGACGAGAACGAACGCGCCTGGCTGACCCGCATTGGCAACGACATTCAAACCGCGCAGCGACGGATCACGCAGGAGATCGGCGTTGCACCCAAACTGTTCGCCTGGCCTTACGGCGAGTACACCATGGAATTGGTTCGCCTGCTCGAAAAAATGAACCTGGTTGGATTCGGTCAGCAATCCGGCCCGGCCTGGCCGGATGCAAACTTCGCCTACCTGCCGCGTTTCCCCATGGCCGCCCAATACGCCAACCTCAAGGGTTTTATCACCAAGGTCAACACCCTGCCGCTACCTGTGATTCGAGCCGAACCGGCGGAACCACTGACAGCGCTGGGCGAGGTCCGTCCGCGCCTGACCCTGACCCTGGTCAAGAATCAATACAGCCGCGACAACCTGCGGTGCTACATCAGCGGTAGCGATCAGGTCGACCTGCACTGGTCTGACAGCATCGCCGATACCCTGGATATCACGCCACGCTTCGACCTCGCCCCAGGTCGGCAGCGCGTCAATTGCACCATGCCATCCAGCCAAAAGGGGCGTTTTCACTGGTATAGCCACAACTGGTTTGTGCGTAAGACGGATGGCGGCTGGTATGCCGAATATTGACTACATTAGCCATTGCTAATATATTGCCGGTTTTACATGTCGCCTGGCCAATGCATCTCCCAAGAATTGTGACCATCCTGCTGATTTTCGTCGGCACCGCGTTAACCAGCCAGGCCTCGGCCCAGGGCTGGCGTCCTGTACCCTATCCGTCGTATCCCTCGTATCCACCCTATTATCCAGGCAACTATTATGGCCCGCCACCAGGGGCTTTTCGCCCGCGCGGCTACGCACCGGCCTACCCACCCGGCTCTTATGCGCCTTATCCGACGCCGGTTTATGCGCCTGCACCCTACGCGCCGCCAGCTGCGACACCCGCAAGCATCATTCCGCCGCAGCAATTACCTGACACGGCAACGGATTCAAACCGCCCCGATGAGCAGTCCGATGCCACTGAACTAAAGCCCACCAGTGGAAACCATAAGCAGGATTTCGTTGACAGACTGCTGCCCTACATCGAAGCCGAGAACCATCGCTTGCGCCAGTTACGCAAGCGCCTGGTGGGTCTGTTCAGTGCGCTGGAGAACGGCCACGCAATAACCGACAAACAGCAACGCGACCTCAGCCATCTGGCGCAACGCTATCGCGTTGACGGCGATCCGTCGCATGATTCGCAGGCCCGCGCCGAGTTATTGAACCGCATCGATGTGATTCCGGCATCGATGGCGCTGGCGCAGGCGGCCAACGAAAGCGGCTGGGGACGCTCGCGTTTCGCCACCGAGGCCAACAACCTGTTTGGCATCTGGACCTACGACAAGAGCAAGGGGCTTGAACCCCTGCAACGCGATCAGGACAAGACCCATCTGGTCAGAAAATTCAACGATCTGGGTGAATCCATCGCCTACTACATGCTGATGCTGAACAGCCACCCGGCGTATGCAGAGTTGCGTGATATTCGTCTGAATGCGCGTAGCAAGGGTTACCAGCCAACCGGACTGGAACTGGCCGAGGGGCTGGAAAAATACAGCGCCAAGGGTAAAACCTACATCCTGCTGATCCAGCAATTGATCGAACAAAACCAGTGGTCCGATCTCGATTTGCAGCCGCCCTCTGCGTGACCCGACGCCCACCGGGCTGATGCCCGCATGGACACACACCCGGATTTCGATCAAATAACAAAATCGATGCCGGGTGCGCAGGTCCCGGCGGGCACGCCGGCAACCGATAAATCCGTGTGGTTTCAACGGCTGTTTAATCGCTTGTGCGCACTATGCTTGACGGGTACGCCCCCGTATAATCCCGGCCATGACTGAATACCTGCTCATACTCATCAGCACCATTTTCGTCAACAATATCGTGCTGGTGAAATTCCTTGGCCTTTGCCCATTCATGGGCGTATCGCGCAAGGTCGAAACAGCCATCGGTATGAGTGCCGCAACCACCTTCGTGCTGACACTGTCGGCGGTGCTCAGCTACATGGTCAATAACTGGGTGCTGGCCCCGCTGGAGCTGGAATACCTGCGCACCATTGCGTTCATCATCACCATCGCCGCAGTGGTCAACTTCACCGAAATGGTGGTGCATAAAACAAGCCCGCTGCTGCACAACGTGCTGGGCATCTTCCTGCCGCTGATCACCACCAATTGCGCCGTACTCGGTGTGGCCCTGCTGAATATCCAGGAACAGCACAGCTTTCTGCAATCGGCGTTCTACGGCTTTGGCGCGGCAATCGGTTTTTCGATGGTACTGATCCTGTTCGCGGCCATGCGCGAGCGGGTCAACGTGGCCGACGTGCCCGCGCCGTTCCAGGGCGCCGCGATCGGCCTGGTCACTGCCGGCCTGATGTCGCTGGCGTTCATGGGCCTGGGCGGCCTGGTCAAGGTGTAAACCCGCCTCATGCTGATCCTGATTGCGGTTCTCACCCTGAGTTTTATCGCTGGAAGTTTCGGCCTGATCCTGGGTTATGCTGCAATACGCTTCAAGGTCGAGGGTAACCCGATCGTCGACCAGGTCGATGCACTGCTGCCCCAGACACAGTGTGGACAGTGCGGGTTCCCCGGTTGCCGTCCCTACGCCGAGGCGATCGCCAAGGGCGAGGCACCCATCAACCAGTGTCCACCGGGCGGTGAAAACACCATCGCCGCACTGGCTGACCTGCTCGATGTCGATGCCCTGCCTCTCAACGACGAACACGGCGAACACAGCGACGTGCCCCTCGTGGCCGTCATCGATGAAAACAACTGCATTGGCTGCACCCTGTGCATCCAGGCCTGCCCGGTGGACGCCATCCTCGGCTCGGCCAAACATATGCATACCATCATCGAGAGCGAGTGCACCGGCTGCGAACTGTGCCTGCCGCCGTGCCCGGTCGACTGTATCGACATGCTGCCGGTGAAACAGACCCTGGCCGACTGGAAGTGGGCGATACCACAGTTCCGGGAGCGTGACGCCCATGTCCGCTAACCCCGGCCTGCACCGCTTTCACGGCGGACTGCATCTACCCGACCACAAGCAGGAATCCCTGACCCGGCCGCTTGAACATGCGGGCATTCCCGACCAGATCATCCTGCGCGTCAACCAGCACATCGGCGAGGAAAACGAACCCCAGGTCAAGGTCGGCCAGCGCGTGCTCAAGCGCCAGGTATTGGCACGCAGCAGCGAATTCGTCAGCGCGCCGGTGCATGCACCCACTTCAGGCATAATTCGCGCCATCGAAAAACGCCCGGTGGCGCATGCCTCGCGCATGTCGGCCGATTGTTTCGTGATCGAACCGGATGGCATAGAAGAAGGCCTTGAGCCGCCCTCTCCCATCGGCAGCGCCCACCGCATCGATAAAAAGGACGCGATACTTCGGCGTATCCGCGAGTTCGGCATCGTCGGTCTCGGCGGCGCGGCGTTTCCAACGGCGGCCAAGATTGAAACCGCCGACCGCTATAATATTAAAACGCTGATTATCAACGGCGCCGAATGCGAACCCTACATCACCTGCGACGACATCCTGATGCGCAGCGACCCGCTGAAGGTTTTGCGCGGAATCGCCAGTCTGCAACTGATCCTGCAGCCTCGAGAAACCCTGATCGGTATCGAGGACAACAAGCAGGCCGCGATCGCCGCCATGCAGGACGCACTGGACAAGCTCGGGCTCGACAATACACGCATCGTCGTCATTCCCACGCTGTATCCGTCCGGGGGTGAAAAACAACTGATCCGAATTCTCACCGGTATCGAGGTACGCAGTGGTCAGCTGTCATTCGAGGTCGGCGTGTTTTGCCAGAACGTCGGCACCTGTGCGGCCATCGCTCGCGCCATCGAAGAAAACGAACCCCTGACCTCACGCATCGTGACCGTGACCGGTCCCGGCGTGCGCAACCCGTCCAACTGGACCGCCAAACTTGGTACGCCGGTGTCCTGGCTGATCGAAAAGGCCGGTGGTTATAGCGTCGATGAACCCATGCTGGTGATGGGCGGGCCCATGATGGGGCTGGAGCTCGAGTCCGATCAGATCCCGGTGGTGAAGGCCACCAACACCATCCTGGTGCTGGACAAACGCGATCAACCGACTGTACGCGAATGCGTGCGCTGCGGCCAATGCACCGAGGCCTGTCCGGCCCAACTGCTGCCGCAACAATTGTACTGGTACAGCCGCTCTCGCCAGTTCGATCATGCCGAACAGTATCACCTGTTCGATTGCATCGAATGCGGCTGTTGCGCCGCGGTATGCCCCAGCCATCTGCCGCTGGTGCAGTATTACCGCTTCGCCAAGGGCGAAATCTGGGAGCAACGGCGCAAGACCTGGAAATCGGACCAATCGCGGCGACGCCACGAATTCCGCGAGGCGCGCATACAAAAACAAAAGGCGCTCGAAGAGGAACGCCGACGCCAGAAGCGCGAGGAGCTGGCGCGCAAAAAGGCGGCCGAGAGCGGCGACCAGAGCGACACCAAACCCCCAGCCGCCAACCAGGATCTGGTCAAGGCCGCGCTGGAACGGGTCAAGGCACGCAAGAAGTCGGCCGACGAGGCGCCGCGCAACACCACCGACCTGACGCCGGAACAGCAACGCCAGATCGATGAGGCCGATCAACGCCGCCGCCAAATGAACAAGGACAAGCAATGATATTGTCGTCACCTTTCGTTAATCCGTCAGCGGCGACCAGCCGCATGATGCTGAATGTGCTGCTGGCGCTTGTACCCGGCACGATCGCCTATGTCTGGTATTTCGGCATGGGCCTGATCGTCAACCTGGTTTTTGCGATTGCCTTTGCGCTGCTGTTCGAGGCCATCATCCTGTGGCTGCGTAAACGCCCGCTGAAGCCCTACCTGAGCGATTATAGCGCCGTGGTGACAGCCTGGCTGTTCGCCCTGTGCATCCCCATGCACAGCCCGTGGTGGCTGGTGGCCACCGGCATTGGCTTTGCCATGCTGGCGGGCAAACACCTGTACGGCGGTCTGGGCTTCAATCCCTTCAACCCCGCCATGGTCGGGTACGTCGTGCTGTTGATTTCCTTTCCCAAGGAGATGACCACCTGGTTCCAGCCGATACCGATCAGCCAGGATTCGCTGGGGCTGATCGATGCCTTTGCCTACTCCCTGGGCATGCTCGATAGCGCCGCCTGGGATAGTCTGACGTCGGCGACACCGCTGGACCTGCACAAAACCGGCCTGAGCATGAACCTGATGAGCAGCGAGATACGCCAGTCGCCGATGTTCGGCGATTTTGGCGGCATCGGCTGGGAATGGATCGCCAACTGGTGGTTCATCGGCGGTTTGTTTCTGCTCTACAAACGCGCCATTCGCTGGCACATCCCGGTGGCAATGACCGCCGGTCTGCTGGTGCCCGCCACCATGGCCTACGTGATCAACCCCGACAGCGTCGCTTCACCGGCCTTTCACCTGTTCAGCGGCGGTTTCCTGCTCGGCGCATTCTTCATTGCCACTGACCCGGTGACGGCCTCGACCACCCACCGCGGCCGACTGATATACGGGTTTTTCATCGGCTTTATGATTTTCGTCATCCGCAGTTGGGGAGGATACCCCGATGGCGTGGCGTTTGCCGTATTGCTCGCCAACATGTGCGTTCCGCTCATCGATTACTACACCCAGCCCAGGGTGTTCGGCGTCAAACCGCCTGAAGAGCGCTGATGGCGAAGGTGATATCGGCGTGAAATACAAACAAATCCTGATCTCAGGCTTTCTACTGTGGTTTTATTCGGTCATCGGAACGACCATGGTGTCGGTCACTCATCAGGAAACCAGCGAGCGCATTGCCGAAAACGAGCGCAAGGTGCTGTTACGCAACCTGTACCAGCTATTGCCGCCAGACAAGCTGGATAACGACATCGCCGAGGATTTCATCGAACTGGCGCCTTCCACGTTGCTCGGCACCTCGATGCCCACCCCGGCCTATCGCGCACGCAAGCAGGGCGAGCCGGTGGCGATCATCTTCCGCAGCATCGCCCCCGAGGGTTACAGTGGTGAAATTCACCTGCTGGTGGGGGTATATGAGGATGGCAGCCTGGCCGGCGTGCGCGCAGTCAAACATGCTGAAACGCCCGGACTTGGTGACGCCATCGAAACACGAAAATCCGACTGGATATTTGGCTTTGACGGCCGCTCGCTGGACAACCCCGCCGCCGATAAATGGAAGGTCAAACGCGACGGCGGTGAATTCGACCAGATCACTGGCGCCACCATCACGCCGCGCGCCATCGTCAAGGCTGTTAAAAACACGCTTGAGTATTACCAGCAAAACCGCGAGACCCTGTTTCAATGAGTTTACCCGCATCAGAGATAACCCGTAACGGTTTGTGGAACAACAACGTTGCCCTGGTTCAGTTACTGGGCCTGTGCCCACTGCTGGCAGTGACCAGCACCACGATCAACGGCATCGGCCTTGGCATCGCCACCCTGGTGACGCTGGTGTTGTCCAACACCCTGGTGTCCCTGGTGCGCGACGTGGTGCGCCAGGAAGTGCGCCTGCCGGTGTTCGTATTGATCATTGCCTCGATCGTAACCATGATCGAATTGATCATGAAAGCGTGGTTTTACGATCTCTATCTGGTACTCGGCATATTCATTCCGCTCATAGTCACCAACTGTTCCATCATCGGCCGTGCCGAGGGTTTTGCATCGAAAAACCCGGTCGGCGTATCGGCGCTTGACGGCTTCATGATGGGACTGGGCTTCCTCATCGTGCTGACCCTGCTCGGCATGCTGCGCGAGATCATTGGCTTTGGCACACTGTTCGCCCAGGCCGAGCTGATGTTCGGCTCGGCAGCCAGAGCGCTGGAAATGACGCTGGTCGACGACTATGGCGGTTTCTTGCTGGCCATACTGCCCCCCGGCGCGTTCTTTGGTCTGGCCCTGCTGATCGTCGGCAAGAACCTGATCGAGGACCGCATCAAGAGCACCGCGTCTGCGCTGTCGCAGCAATCGGGCACACCCGCCTCGGCCTGATGAACCCGGTCTAATGAACAGGGAAAAGCGCTGCGAAATCTTTCGCCGCCTGCAGGCCCGGAATCCGCAACCGACGACGGAGCTTGCATATAGCACTCACTTTGAACTGCTGGTCGCGGTGATTCTGTCTGCCCAGGCCACCGATGTCGGCGTCAACAAGGCAACGGCCCGGTTGTACCCGGTGGCCAACACCCCCCAGGCGATTCTTGCCTTAGGCGAGCAAGGCCTTAAGGAATACATCAAAACAATCGGCCTGTTCAATTCTAAGGCGCACAACGTCATCGAAACCTGCCGTATCCTGATTGAAAAGCATGACGCCGAGGTTCCGCGGGATCGTAAGGCACTGGAAGCGCTGCCGGGCGTGGGGCGCAAAACCGCCAATGTCATCCTCAATACCGCCTTCGGCGAACCCACGATTGCGGTCGATACACATATCTTTCGGGTCAGTAATCGCACCGGTATAGCCAAAGGCAAGACCGTGCTCGAGGTTGAGAAACGCCTGTTGCGGCTGGTGCCCGACGAGTTCAAGCTGGACGCCCATCACTGGCTGATTCTGCATGGCCGTTACACCTGCATTGCCCGCAAACCACGCTGCGGCAGTTGTATCATCGAAGATCTGTGCGAATACCGCGATAAACCGGAGGACTGACATGTTTGGCAATCGCGATGATATTCGCCGGGTCTATATTGAGGTCTGGGGCAAACTGCAAACGGGTCAGGCGCTGGACCCGATGGAATCGATCATTGCCGAGGTCATTCGCCTGCATCCGGAATATCATGCCTTGCTGGAATCCGGTGAATCGGCGTTCGAGGCTGAATTTTCGATCGAGGGGGGCCATAGCAACCCGTTCCTGCACATGGGCATGCATATCGCCATTCGCGAACAAACCGCAATTGACCGACCCACCGGTATTCGTGCGGTTTACCATTCCCTGTGTAAACGCCTTGGCCCGCACGAGGCGGAACATTCGATGCTCGAGTGTCTGGCGCAGTCGCTGTGGCTGGCGCAGCGCAACAATGTCGCGCCTGATGAACAGGCCTATCTGGACTGTATAAAAAAGCTGTAAAAACGACAAAGCCGCGACCACTGGATCGCGACTTTGTTGGTGACCATTAATATCAGGTGACGTGTCACTCAGTCTTTAAAGACATATCGAGCATTTTTTCCATTTGCGGCCCCAATTCGTTAACCAGCGCTTCGATTTCCTTTTCCCCCTTGTACATCTGGCCCATCATCTGGATATTCATCATCGACAGGTAAACCTTGCCATCGGATTTTTCATATACCGCGACCGAGCAGGGCATCATGGACAGGAACTTCTTGTACTTGTCATGTTTCAGCAGTTTGACGGCGGCATAGGGCTCACACATCTCAACGACCTGACCTTTGCCGATATCCTCATCAGTGACCTTCATCAGGTTTTTCTGAAAATCCTTGCGCCAGCTCTTGGGTAGCTTCCAGCCCAGGTATTTGCCATTTTCGATGAGTTTATCCATTGTTTCATCAAAACCCAGCGGGCTCGCTTTCTCGACCATCAGGCCGTCGTCGGCCATCACGGAAAATGGCAGCAGCGCCAGCAGAATAAATAGTCTCCTCAACATGTTCATGTTTTACCTCGTGTACAAATATTTGACAAAGAAGTGTCGTTGGTCTGATTTTTTATCGTAATGAGCGGATTCTATCATCGAACAAATCGAGTACCTATTCGACGAAGGTCCCGCAAGCGAAAAAGCCCGACACAAAGTCGGGCCTTTCCATTTTTACCCGACCCGTTCTATTCCTGCCTGGCCTTGAAGATGTAATCAGGCTTCATCCAGTAGATCAGGATCGGCAGGAAGGTGAACGCCGTGATCACGTCAATGATCAGGGCCTGGCCGATATACATGCCAAGCCCCCAGGTGTTGGCCAGCTGTGTCGAAACCAGAGGTATGAACGAACCCAGCAATACAATGACCGAGGCGAGCACCGCACCACCCGTGGTGCGCAGGGTCTGGCAGACGGTTTTTGCCCAGTCGCCTGCGTTGGCGATGAACTCCTCACGCAGTCTGGACACCAGGTAAATCGAATAATCGACCCCAAGCCCCATCGCGATACTCAGCGTAACCAGTAGATGGAAGGCCAGGTTACCCGACCAGTTCTGCACTGACGTGAAATAGGCGCCCAGACCATATTGGGCAAACAGGGTGACAAACAGCAGCATTACAAGGGCAATCGCCACCGAGAACGAACGGAACATCAGCGCCGAAATAATCAGAATAGCCAGCGCGGTCTGCAGTGGACTGATCAGCCAGTTATCCCAGGATACCTCGCGCGATGCCTCTGTGGCGCCGAGGAAACCACCCAGACCGGGCGACGTCACCTCGGCCGGATCACCTTCAATCGTGACCACCTGGCCGGTTTCCGGCATGGTCACGGTTTCACCCGCGTTCAGGCCAAATTTGATCTTGGTGAAACCCGGCTCGTTCTTGTGCTCATCGAGGAAGCTATGGATATCTTCGACCACCTGATGGGTCAGCACCGGATCCATGGTATTGACGAAGCCCATGATGACCGCCTCATTCCAGGTGGATGGGTCGATGAAGGCATCCAGGTCACCATCGCTGACGTTAACCTCCAGCAAGCCGTTGAAGTTTTGTACGATGAAATTCGGATCCGGTACATATTCCGGATCCTCAGGATCGCCGTAGATGTCCATATTGGCCTGGATCAATTCCCGGGTCGGGACATTAAAAAGATCCATGTTGCTGCCAGACTTTGACGACAGCAGCATATTGACCAGACGAATATACTGTACATACGAACCGGTAAAACCGATGCTGGGATGTGAGCGCATCCAGTTTTCCATCTTTTCAACCGCGGCCATGACCTCGACATCGTTCATGATGCCCTGCGGGCCACAGGCTTCTGAATCCCAGCAACTCAGGCGTTTTTCATGCACCTTGCACTGGGCCGCGCGTTCGTCAGGATCGTAGATATCGTAGACCTCGCTCGGAAACAACTCGTCCACACACTCGGATGACAACGGCTCCTTACTGGTAATGGGAATATTCACAGAGATGACACCGGGCATGACCTCACCCAGGCGCGTGATATCTTCGATGGTCGGTGACGACTCCTTAAACGCGGCTCGCGAATAGTTGATGCCTTTCTCGACCCCGGGCATCAGGTCATCCCAGGTGCCATTCCTGATATCCGTCAGGTGCGCCGAAACGCCGATAATGCCCACAACAAACAGAATGATCAGCCACTTGCCTGGGCCGATAATCAGCGCCGTCGTCTTGCGCGCAGCCAGATCCTCCAGCGCCGATGGTTCGAACATCTCCTTGTGCTCGGGATCGACCCTGGGTGCGAAATACGACATCAGGATCGGAATCAGGGTGGTGGTGGTAATCAACAGCGTGGCCATGCCGAACATGCCAAAATAGGCGTAGGCCTTGTAAAACGAGATATCAACCGTGGCCAGCGTGGCGAAACCGGCCATGTCGGTGATGATCGCCAGCGTCGCCGGAACGATCGTATGCGCGATGGCCTGTTCCGACGCCTTCATGGTATCGCCATTGTTCGCCACCATCTCGTTCATGTAACGCCGCGTCACCTGCACCGCGTGGCCCGTGCCGATGGCCAGCAGCAGCATTGGCGTCAACACCATCATAGTGGTCAGTTTGAACGCGGTAAAACCCATCAGGCCCAGGGTCAGGGCAATGGTCGCAAATACACCGATCAGCGGAAACACCGCTCCGCGCCAGCCCTTGTTCTGCCACCACAGAATGACGAAAACAATGGCGATGGAAATGACGAACAGCCACCACTTGTTGACCAGATCGTACAGCATGTAGGCCAGGAAATAAGGCTCACCGGCGACTCGGATCTCAAGTCGGTCACCGTATTTTTCCTTGACCTCGTCGGCTATCGCGATGACCTCTCGCACCCACGGCAGGTATTTTTCCTTTACGCCGTCATCATAGTCACCAATGATGAAAGTACCGCGCGCGGTACAGCCTGCTTGCTGGAATTCAACACAGCGGTTGCCCTCGGCATCTTCCATGTACAACAACATCGGCGCCATAACCGGATTGGATTCCAGACCCTCCTTGAGAAACGCCATTTGTTCAGCCGCTTTGGCCGGGTCATCCGAAATGCCATCGACCGGTATCAGGCGTTTGAATACGAGACTGCCCTCGGAAGCCCCCATGTATTTGATCTTCTGCGCCGCCAGGTCCATGAAGTTATTCGGACGCGAATTGGGCAGCGCGATCATTTTTTCATGGACATCCTTGACCAGATTCACGAACCAGGGCTGGTAGATATCGCCGGGCTCCTTGAGGATGAAGCCAAGCACCATCAGGTTACCCATGCCGAACTTCTGTTCGCCATAGGCATTGGTTGCGGTGTAGCGGTTGCTGGCCGGAAGCAGGGTATCCGGATCATTACGAACGTCCAGATGCCGGATCTGGGTGGCGGCCAGCAGGGTGGATGCCAGAACCACCAGCACAACCAGAATACGGTTGCGCATCACCCAGGCAGCATAGCGCGCCGCCATCGTTTGTTTTTCGTTGGAGCTACTCACCTGTTATTGTCCTCAAAAAGCAAGGTAATGATTGTAATCTGTGTTTGCGGACCCAGATCAGACTGTTGAAAATATCGCTGTGGAAAAAAATGGGGGCAAAGCCCCCATCAAGACTTTATTATAGTTATTAAAACAGATACTTAAGGCCCAACTGCAGGTTGGACGAATCCTTGAACTGACCGAACATGGTGTTTTCCTCACCCCAGTAGGAGTTAAGTTCGACCAGCGCGATCAGGTCGTTATTGACACTGTACTCGACATCAAAACGGTTCCAGAAACCACCCTCATTTTCGTAAATCAGGATGTTGTTCCAGCGATGCTGCACGTCAGACCCAAACGGCTTCGACAGGAAGATAGACACAAAGGTCTCTATCTCATCACCCTTCTGCAATCCATTCGACATGTGAATGGTCGATGGGTCTGCCGTGTACTTCGAACAATCGAAATTGGTGCCGGGATTTCCACCAACGCCAGAAAGATCTTGCGTTGTACAAGTTCTGGCCTGATCGACGAAATCAAGGTTGACCATCTGAATCAGCTGGGTACTGACCAGCATATTGGTCATCACCGTGAAATCTATACCCAGTACATATTTGAAAAAGTCGGTAGGTTCGGTTTTCAACGCGTTGGCCAGATCACCGATAGCAAGTAAACGGCGATCGACAACCGGCACGTGCACATCGGTGCTGAGCAGGAACTCACCTCGCAAAACGGTTGGAATACCAAGACCGTCTATGGTCATATCAAAAGAAGCACCCAGGCTGTTCACGCGCTCAAGAGATTCCACAAAAACCAGTTCGGGACGATTAGCCGCCATGGTCACGCCAGGGACAGGCGCCAGTCCATAGTACTGGTTCTGAGCATTATGCAAAAGAACGGTGACCGTACCCGAAGCCTGCCCATCCCCAGGGGTATCCGGACCGGGCGCACCATTATCAACCGCTGTAAAGGAGTTGGGAACATTGGCTTCGCTAACATTGCTCGATGCATCGGGTATGAAACCCTGAGGGGTTTGAGCCTGTGTCACACGCTGAACAGTCAATACCTCACCGGTGACCGAATCACGCCATTGCATGTTCACAGTGGGGTTGCTATCCATGTGGTACAGGTAGTTGAAAGAATAATTCACACCACCGTCAGTGGAATTCTTGTATCGAAACGCCAGATTGCCTTCGTTCTTGTCGTATTCCTCATACACGGTACGAAAACCGGAATTGGTAAACGAACCGGCGAAGGTATTGAAGGTCGCGAATGTGGCATTGGGCATGAACTCAAAAGCTGAATCGGCAGTCGCTGGCAGGTAGGTCGCAGCACTCGTCGAATCAATCAGGTTGGTCACGCCGTTATTGCCATTGGTTGCGGGCAAGGCACCACCGGACGTGGTGGCAGGATCATTAGCTATGCCGGCCAGGAACGCTCCACCATCCGCAGCACCCGCTGGGGCACCCACATTCGTCTGGTAAGTGACGATGTCGGTAATGAATTGGCCCTGGGCGTTAACAGGCTGAAAATTTCCGGCAAACCCGGCCACAGTCAGGCCTGTGAACGCATTCAGCCCGATCGGAATCTGGTCATTCACATCATTGGCAACGTTATCGTTGGTGGCATCGAAAAACCCACCCGCAGCAGCCAGACCAAAGCTGTTGGCAACCTTCGACAGTGCAGGCGCAACATGCAAAAAGCCGTTCTGCTTACCGGTAATCGAATCCACACCCTTGAAGATAAAGGGCGCGCCAACCTCGCCGCTCGGGTCAAGACCCGCGATCACGTTGGGCTGGGCCTCGGAAAGAATCAACTGTATGTTACTTCCGTCGTCGAAATATTTTTCAGCATTCACCATCCACACCGGAATACGCGCATCCTCGAACACGTTCTGATTCAGCTCACGGAAGTCGGTCGGGTTGATGACATCCAGCAACTTGATACCGTCAGCCGTACCCCATACCACCTGCTGTTTACCAAGGCGAAAATCCCAGCCTCCGGCTGGTATGTCGAAGTAGAATTCGCGCAGAATCTCGTACTGCGTATATGCCTCGCCACCCTCCAGTCGGCCCTTGGGCGCTTCGCCGTCATCGGCCAGCAACAACTCGGCGTGAAACGCGGATTCTTCACCCACATCAGCATTGATAAACAGCTTGAGGCTTCCCTCTGTTTTCATGGCGTCGCCTGTCTTGTGGGCCGTCGGCGCACCGGTCAACTGACCATCGGAACTGAAAACACTGTATTCGATTTTCGCCGCACCGCTGATTTCAAATTCAGCCACAGCGGCACCCGGCAGCAGCAACGCAAGCGCGACGGCCTGGGCCAGTTTTTTAGATTTAAACATTGTTAGTCCTCAAATATCAAAGGTGGGCGGGTAACAACCCGCTTTCGTCATTTTTTTGTTATATAAAAAATGCCGGGTATCTTCTCCACTACCCGGCATCGACGGTTTAGCGGCGAATCTTGCGTAAGGTCCGCTCAGACCAGAGGCTCTCATCCTTGCTGCTGTCGTTGTAGGTCACGACTTCTTCCGGAATGACGGCCCAGGTTTCGTGCTTGGTGGCAAAGGTCTTGCCATACCAGTAGCCCCAGACAACCTGACGAGGATCACCGCTGGCCCCCTTGGCGGGCCTCCAGTCACGGTCGATGACCTTGATGTGCTGACCGTCCTTATAGAAATCGGTGCGGTAATCGGCGAAGCTCTGGGTATCGACATAGCTCACGCGATAGTCATACCACCAGTTTTCAAACTTGGTCGTGCTCTTGACCTTGTACACCTGTTTGCCATCAGCTTCGCAGGATGCCGGCGGCAGATCCTGGGTGTAACGATCCTTCTCATCTTCAGTCAGAGTGATCGCCCCCAGGCAGCCCTTGAAGGTTTCCGTACCCATCATTTCGTGGGTTTCATGATGCGGCTTACGCAGGGTTACATCACCGAAGGTAAAGTCGGTGCCACCCCAGGCATCGTCATGCGCAGGCTCAGCAAAGCGACGAATCTTGCGCAGGGCGGGAATCCACACGGCATACGACTGGCTCTTTCCAACCTCATCGAAGTCGGTAATCAGCATACCGGTGCCACGCAGCTTGCCCGAGCGGAAAATCGCAAGGTCTTTGGCGTTGACTGAGGTATCATTGTCATAGTCGTTGTTGAGGTAACGTTCGAGTGTGATGGTGGTTGGCTTTTCACCAAATGACTTGTTAACCAGCACGGTAATTTTGTCGCCTTCCTGACCAATACCGTAGTTATTGAAGGAATAAAAATGGTTGACGAAATACACCTGATCCATGATCTGATCCGCAGTAGGCGTGCCGGATGGAAGAGGCAGCGATCGGGTAACCTCCGCAGCGGCTGTCATGCTGGCCGTTGCCAGAACGGCGGCCACGGTGGTTACAAAAATCGGGCTTTTTGTTTTAAACGGGTTTGATCTGGACAAGAGTACTCTCCACTTCTTTAGTCTGTTTTGATTAGGTTTTGGCCTTAATTATTGTTATATGATTATTCTGATCCGCGCTAACGATACCTTTTTTTTCTATCTTGTCAACGCGCTCGATAGGACTAAGGTCTGTTCACAGTTGATCTAAATTAAGTTCGATGAACAATCTCCAAGAATTTACCGCTTATCGGGTTTCAATATCATGCCCCCTGCTTCCAACCACATAGATCGGTCGATCGATACCGCCCTTGTCGAAGATCTGGGTGATGGCGATATCACCGCGTTACTGATTGATGAATCGGCCCATCTCGATGCGCGGGTCATCTGCCGCGAGGCCGCGGTTTTTTGCGGCAAGCAATGGTTCGAGCAAAGTTTCCACCGACTCGATCCAGATATCACGATCAACTGGAAGGTCAATGATGGCGACGACTTATCCCCTGATCAGGTGGTGTGCGAGGTATCCGGCAAGGCGCGAGCCATGTTGAGCGCCGAACGCACCGCGTTGAATTTCATTCAGACATTGTCGGCGACCGCCAGCGTGAGTCGGCGTTACAGCCAGCTCGTGCAACACACCCGCTGCCGCATACTGGACACGCGCAAAACCATTCCGGGGTTGCGCCACGCGCAGAAATACGCGGTGCGCTGCGGCGGTGGCATGAATCACCGGGTCGGCCTGTTCGACGCCTACCTGATCAAGGAAAATCACCTGGCCGCTGCCGGTGGCATCAGTGCTGCGCTGCGCCTTGCACGCAAACTGTCGCCGCATACCCTGCTGGAGGTTGAGGTTGAAACGCTCGATCAACTCAGGGAAGCCATCGAAACCGGCTGTGACCGCGTACTCCTCGACAACTTCACTCCCGAACGATTGCGTCAGGCCGTAGCCATAAACCAGGGGCGAATCGAACTCGAAGCATCCGGTAACCTCGATGAGCACAACATCGTCGAGTATGCCGAGACCGGCATCGACTACATATCGATTGGCGCACTGACCAAACATGTTCGTGCGATCGATTTCTCGCTGCGCTTTATCGATTGATGCGGGGTAATTTAAGCGTTCACGGCTCGGTGCTGAACCAGATGTCGCCGTATTCGGCACTCGCCGACAGGCCGCTGTTATCGGTATCGGTCATGATGGCAACCCCATCGATATAGCGGTACTCCTCGCCGAGCAACTCGCGCACATCCCTGGCTACATTGCGCTGCTCGGATACCCAGTCCCTGGCCGGATCGGTGGCATCTCTAAGCGACAGCATCCGCGCGCGATCACCGGCAAACGGGTTGTCCCACACATCGCCCCTGTTGTGGTGATGGCTCCAGACATAGTTCAGCGCGCGCGTTTTCCAGAAAAACACGCCGCCATCCCTGATCACATACACCCTGGCAACGAAATCATCACCCGACTTGCTGTTTTCGTCGCCCGGGTCGAATGCCTCAAGCTTGCGCCACGACCAGTTCAGATAAGGCGTTTTGTGCAGATCCACCTTACGTCGGAAAACCAGCGCCGAGGCCGACTGCTCGCTGCTTGCGCGCAACACGCGGCGGTCGCCCTGCGAAACCAGCTGATAATGAGTCTGCCCGGAAAATTCGTGCATCTGCCAGCCGTCCAGACCGGTTTCGCTAAAGCGCCCGGGCATCGTATCGCCCTGACCCCATGCCGAACTCAGCATCAAAAGGCCGGCAACTGTCCACACCCGCAGGGCTAAACGCAAACCCCTATCCAAGACCTCTCTCCACGATACGAAACCAGCGCGGCAAGGGCGACCACCACAGGGGTACGGCCGCGAGCACGCCAAGGCCATTGGCGAGCATATCGAGCGCCTCCATCTGGCGGTACCCGGTTAGCCCTTGCAGTATTTCAAGCAACACGCCATAGGCGATCAGCCCGATGGCAGCGATCGACAACTGACCCAGCGACCGCACCAGCAGAACAAATCCGAACGACAAACCGGCGTAGCTAAAAAAATGAAAGAGTTTGTCACTGCCCCCCAGATTGGGGGCAGGCATCAGAGATACGACGGCCACTGCCAGCAGCACCGCATAAGCGGCGCCGTAGCAGAGGACCGGGTGTTTGAGCGGTTCAAGTTGACGCGACGGAGGATCCGCCGGGTCAGGCGCTGTAAACAGACTGGGCAGCACTCAAGGCCACACCCTTGTTGATGGGCGCATTCATCTGCGACAGCACCGCTTCCAGCGCTGACAGGCAGAAGATGACATTCTCGGCGCGCGCACTGAAACCCATCAGGCCGATGCGCCACACCTTGCCCGCCAGATCACCCAGCCCGGCGCCGATCTCCAGATTGAACTCGTTCAGCAGGCGACTGCGCACCGCCGCATCATCGACACCATTGGGAATGCGTACCGAGTTGAGCTGCGGCAAACGCGATGCCTTGTCAACGACAAAATCAATACCCATGGCCTCGAAACCCGCGCGCAGCGCATTGTGATGATGGGCATGGCGATGCCAGGCATTTTCCAGCCCTTCATCGCGCAGCATCACCAGGGATTCGTGCAGGGCATACAGGGCATTGACCGGCGCCGTATGGTGATAGGTGCGTTTAGCCCCCTCACCCCAATAACCCATCACCAGGTTGAGGTCGAGGAACCAGCTCTGAACCTTGCTGCTGCGGCCCTTGATCTTGGCCACCGCGCGCTCACTGATGGTCACCGGTGAGATACCCGGCACGCAGGACAGGCATTTCTGGGTGCCGGAATACACCGCATCCAGACCCCATTCATCCACCTTGACCGGGGTGCCGCCCAGCGAGGTCACGGTGTCGGCGATCACCAGGCAATCGTGCTTGTGCGCTAGCTCCCATACGCCCTTGGCGTCGGACTGCGCGCCGGTCGAGGTTTCGGCATGCACAAAGGCCACGATCTTGGCATCCGGGTTCTGCTCCAGCGCCTGTTCCAGCTTGGCCAGGTCGACCGGTTTACCCCAGTCGTCCATCACCATCACCGCCACACCCCGGGCACGTTCCACATTCTCTTTCATACGGCCGCCGAAAACGCCGTTCTGGCACACGATAACCTTGTCACCCGGCTCGACCAGATTGGAAAAGCAGGTTTCCATACCGGCCGAACCCGGGGCCGAAACCGGAATGGTCAGTTCGTTGTCGGTTTGAAACGCGTATTGAAGCAGCTTTTTGACTTCATCCATCATGCCGACAAAAGCAGGATCGAGATGGCCGATCGTGGGCCTGGACAGCGCCTCGAGGATACGCGGATGAACATCGGACGGGCCAGGACCCATCAGGGTTCTGACCGGTGGATTAAATGATACTGGCATGTGATAACACCCCGTTGCGGAAAAATTCTCGCGAGTTTGTCGTATTCGACCTTGCTAGTAAACCCTGATTTAGTAGGGATCCGAAAATCCAGATACGCGAGCGGGGAGCGGGGAGTGGAAAGTTGCAAGTGGGAAGAGGGAAGTGGGCCAAGCTGATCGGCTGGTTAAAAGGCCCGGCATACGCCAAAGCGACAAAATCAGCTGCTTTGAACGGTTTTTATTCCTGCGCGCATACCCTACAATTCCGCACTCTATCGATAACAATCAATCACCAACGCATGTCTTTCGACCCAACCAGCGGCGAGTTTGAGTTCAGCGAATGGGACCTGGATCAGGCCGTCACCGCACTGCGCCGTTTTCTGCGCGAGGAAGACGTGCTGTACAAGGAATCGCAGACCGCACCCTACGAATGCGACGGGCTGTCGGCCTACACCCGCCGCCCGCGTTTGGTCGTGCTGCCGCAAACCATCGACCAGGTGCAGCAGGTCGTACGCTACTGCAAAGACCACAACATCCCGGTCATCGCACGCGGCGCCGGCACCGGCCTGTCCGGCGGGGTGCTGCCGGTCGAGTATTCCATCGTGTTGAGCCTGGCGCGCTTCAACCGCATCCACCGCATCGATTCCCTGCAGCGCCTGGCCGTGGTCGATCCAGGCGTGCGCAATGCGGCGATCAGCGAAGCCGCCGCCGAATTCGGCCTGTACTACGCGCCCGACCCATCGTCACAGATCGCCTGCACCATCGGTGGTAACGTGGCCGAGAATGCAGGTGGCGTGCACTGCCTGAAATACGGGCTGACGGTCAACAACATACTGGGACTGAAAATCATCGACAGCGATGGCGACCTGATCGAAATCGGCGGCGGCGAATTGATGGAAGCCCCAGGTTTCGACCTGCTGGCGCTGATGAATGGCTCCGAAGGCCTGCTCGGCATCATCGTCGAGATCACCGTGCGCCTGATCCCGCGCCCCGAAGCGGCCCAGGTCGTGCTCGCGGCATTCGATCGCATCACCGATGCCGGTGACGCGGTTCGCGACATCATCAGCTCAGGCATCATACCGGCCGGCCTCGAGATGATGGACCGCATGGCCATCCAGGCCGCCGAGGACTTCGTGCACGCCGACTACCCGATCGTCGAAGCCATGCTGTTATGCGAACTGGACGGCACCCGCGCTGAAATCGATCAGCAGATGGATGAGGTGAAAAAGATCCTGCAGGCCTGCAACGCCAGTGAAATCCGCCTGTCGCAAAGCGAGCAACAGCGCATGCTGTTCTGGTCTGGACGCAAGGCCGCGTTCCCCGCCGTTGGCCGCATCTCGCCCGATTACTACTGCATGGATGGCACCATCCCGCGCAAGGAACTGTCACACGTACTCGAGCGCATCGCCGAGATGTCGCAACAATACGGGCTGGCCTGCGCCAACGTGTTTCACGCCGGTGACGGCAATCTGCATCCACTGATTCTTTACGATGCAAACAAGGATGGCGATCTTGAGAAGGCCGAACATTTTGGCTCCGACATCCTGCGCCTGTGCGTCGACCGCGGCGGCACGATTACCGGCGAGCATGGCGTCGGTATCGAAAAAATCGACTCGATGTGTCACCAGTTCCAGACGCCTGAATTGCTCCAGTTTCATGCCATCAAGGACGGGCTTGATCCCGCCGGCATTCTGAATCCAGGCAAGGCCGTTCCCAGCCTACACCGCTGTGCCGAACTCGGCGCGATGCATGTGCATCACGGCAAGCTGCCGCATTCCGACCTGCCACGATTCTAAGCCGCAACCATGTCAACGGATTCAACCCAGCACATACACGATCAGGTTCGCGCCGCGATCAGCAACGCCAGTCCCGTGTCCATTCACGGCAGCGGCAGCCATGCCTTCATGCTCGGTGACTTCGCCGAATCGAGCCGTATCGACATGACGGCGCATAGCGGCATCATCGACTACCAGCCCAGTGAGCTGACCATCAAGGCGCGCGCGGGTACCGCGCTGGCCGAAATCAATGACACGCTCGCAGAGAAGGGCCAGCGTCTGGCGACCGAAATCCCCCGTTTAAGCGGCAACGCCACCTTCGGCGGCGCCCTGGCGACCGGCCTGACCGGCAGCGGCCGGCCCTTTCTGGGCGCCGTGCGCGATCACGTACTGGGCGCAGGCCTGATCAACGGCAAGGGCGAGATCATCAATTGCGGCGGCCAGGTCATGAAGAACGTTGCCGGCTACGACATCTCGCGCCTGCTTGCGGGCAGTCGCGGCAACCTCGGCCCGATACTCGACATCACCCTCAAGGTCTTGCCCATCCCGCAGAAACAGCTGACGCTGGCATTCGCCATGGACGAGACCGCGGCCATCGAAACCATGAACAAAATGGCCGGCAAACCCATGCCTGTGACCGCTTGCGCCTATATCGGCGGACGTCTGCACCTGCGCCTGGAAGGCAGCCAGTCGGGCGTCGATCATGCGGCACAGCAACTCGCTGGCGACACAGTCGATAACGGGGCCGAGATCTGGGCCGGGCTCTCCAACCTGAGTCATGATTTTTTCACCGGCGACGCCACTCTATGGCGTATTATCGCGCCAGCGACAGCACGCCTGCCCTACCCCGACAAGGATCATGAGCGCCTCATCGACTGGTGCGGCGGGTTGCGCTGGATCAAATCCACGGCCCTCGACGACAACGATTTCGGCGCCATCCGCCGGGTCGGCGCAACGGTTGAACGATTTCGCGGTGGCCAGACAACCCGCCCCGCCCAGTTGATGTCAGCCCTGCAAAAGAAATTACACCGACGGGTCAAGCATGCCTTTGACCCCAAATTGCTTTTCAATCCGGCGCTGTCGGATTTCGATTGAACCTGACAACGGAACCCAGGAGCACTGACATGAGAAAAACCATCGCCTTCACAATGGCCGTTGCATTGAGCCTGTTGGCGTCGCCCTTGCTTGCCGAGGAAGCCGACCCGGAACAGATCATCAAATATCGCCAGAATTTCATGAGCGCGATCAAGGAACACAACAGCAACATCAAGTCCATCGTCAACGGCGACGTGCCATTCAGCGACCAGCTTGGCCTGCACATCGATACCCTGCAAAAAATGTTCGACAAGGTCGGCACATTGTTCCCCGAAGGCAGTGATTTCGGCGAAACCAGCGCCAAGGACGCCGTATGGGAACAGCCGGAAAAATTTCAGCAAGCCGTCAAAGAGGCCCAGCAGGCCATTGCTGAACTCAAGGCGGTTACCGTCAGTGGTGATCTCGAAGCTGCCGCCGAAGCGCACAAACAATTCAGCAAGGCCGCCTGTGGCGGTTGTCACCGCCCGTTCCGCAAAAAGGACGATTAACCCCAGGACACGCCCGTTCCATGCAGACCAACCTCAAACCGGACCTGTTGACCAGTGCTGCCGCCAGCCAGGCGGAGCGCATCCTGCGTAAATGCGTGCACTGCGGTTTCTGCACCGCCACCTGCCCGACCTACCAGTTGCTGGGTGACGAACTGGACGGGCCGCGTGGACGTATTTACCAGATCAAGCGGGTCCTCGAGGGCGCACCGGCCGACAGCGAAACCCTGCTGCACCTGGACCGCTGCCTGACCTGCAAATCCTGTGAGACCACCTGCCCGTCTGGCGTCAATTACGGCGAACTCATCGATCTGGCGCGTTACCATCTGGAACAGCAAAACCTGCGCAGCCTGCCACAACGCATGATTCGCGGCATGCTCGGCTGGTTGCTACCCAAACGCTCGCGCAATCACCTGTTGTTTCGCCTGTCGAGCGCCATGCGACCCATACTGCCGGGGCCGCTGAAGCACCAGACGCCGCGCATCCGTGCGCTGGGCGAGTTTCCGCTTGCACAACAAAACGGCGACAAGGCCGTACTGCTGCTGGAAGGCTGCGTACAAAGCACCCTCAGCCCCAACACCAACGCCGCTGCGGCGGCCCTGTTGAGCGCCCTGGGCTACCGCGTGATCCGCGAGCAACCTGTGTCCTGCTGCGGCGCGGTCAACCATCACCTGAGCCAGGGCTCGCAGACGGATGCCCTGATCACGCAAAACCTGAGCGACTGGCAGGCACTGGACAAGCGCGAAAACCTGCACGCCATCGTGTCGACCGCCAGCGGTTGCGGCGTCATGCTCAAGGACTATCCGCGCCTGCTGCGCGAACGCGGCGCCAATGTCGATGAACATCAGCCCATTCTGGACAAGATTCGCGATATCAGCGAATTATTCGATGCCCACAGCCTGCTTCAGCGTTTGCCTGAATTCAAGGCCCGATCCGCGCGGGTCGCCTGGCATGCGCCGTGCACCCTCAACCACGGCCAAAAACTGGCGTCACGCCTGTTCGAACAGTTGCAGGCGCTCGGTTACCAGCTGCAACAACCACGCGACGCGCATCTGTGCTGCGGTTCTGCCGGCACCTACTCATTGCTGCAACCCGAACTCTCCAACCGCCTGCTGGCCGACAAAAAGGCCAAACTGCTGGCCGCTGATCCCGAACTCATCATCACCGCCAACGTCGGCTGTGAACACCACCTGGCGAATGCCATCGACAGCCCTGTCATCCATTGGGCAGAGCTGGTCGCTCGCGACCTCGAGTCGGGAAAACCCTGACACTGGCCGCTTGTCGCGACTACTCTTGAGCGCTCGACAAGGTCGCGGGGCGGGCGAACGCGACACCACCCTCTGCGGCCCCGCTGATTTCCCTCAGGCATGTTACAACCTCGTTTCAAGCACCGACTGCAGCGACGGCCGGGTCCCCGGAGCACCGTATATAACCGGCGATCTCGAGCAAACGGTCGGCAGTTAAAGACCTGATCGGCTACCCATGCGGTCGGCAAGTTTGCGCTGCTCACCAGTGCGCACTGGTCAGGCGGCGGGTTGAATGGCTACAATCCCCCTCCTTTCGCCACTGGACCCAACATGCTGGAAACCGCGATCATCGCCTTCACGACCTTTTTCGCCACCGTCGGTCCAATCGATGTTGCGGTCATCTATGCCGCCATCAGTCACAACAACAGCCGTGAAATGAAACGCGCCATGGCGCTGCGGGGCTGTTTCATCGCCTTCGTTATCCTGCTGTTCTTCGCTCTGGCCGGGGATAGCCTGTTACGCACGCTGGGCATATCGCTGCCCGCGTTGAAATTTGCCGGCGGCATATTGTTGCTGCTGATTGCCATCGACCTGGTATTTGCCCGTCAATCCGGCGCCAATGCCACGGAAGCCGAACGTCAGGCCGCGATCGACAAGGAGGATGTTTCGGTGTTTCCGCTGGCGACCCCGCTGATCGCAGGACCCGGCAGCATGAGCGCGGTGGTGTTATTAATGGTCAATGCGCGCGACGACGTCATGGCACAGGCCATGGTGGTATCGGCGTTGGTCGCCGTTTTGCTGGTCACGCTGGCGCTGCTTCTGCTGGCGAACCAGGTCCAGCGGCTGTTCGGTGAAACCGGCATTCATGCCATCAGCCGGGTATTTGGTGTGTTGCTGGCCGCACTGTCGGTGCAGTTCATGTTCGACGGCCTGGCGCAAAGCGGCCTGTTCTGAGCCACAACCGCCAACCCGCCCGCTATCAGGCGAACAGGTACAACAGAAAAGCCCCAAGCACCAGCCGGTAGATCACGAACGGCATCATGCCGACACGGTCGATCAGCTGTAAAAAGTAATGGATGCACAACCAGGCGCTGCCCGCTGACAGCACCACCGCCAGCAGCAGCATGCCCCACTCCACCGGCACCGCCGATTCCATCAGGTCTTTGGTTTTGAAAACGCCGCTGGCAATGATCAGGGGGATCGACAACAGGAATGAAAATCGCGCCGCCGCCTGTCGATTGAGCCCGAGAAACAGCCCGGCGGTCATGGTTATGCCCGAGCGCGAGGTGCCGGGAATCAGCGCCAGCGCCTGAAAGAAGCCGATGAGCAAGACATCCTTCCACGACATACTGTATTCGTCGCGCTCATGGCGCTGTACACGGTCGGCCACGCCCAGCAGCATACCGAATCCAATCGTGGCCCAGGCAATGACCAGCGGCGAGCGCAGGTCGGTCTCGACAACATCCTTGAAAAACAGGCCAAATACCACGGCCGGTAGCGTACCCAGTATCACCCACCACGCCAGGCGGCTGTCGCGGCTATGGCGCTTTTTCAACACGCTGACAACCCATGCCTGGGTCATACTGGTAATTTCCTGACGAAAAAACAGCATGACCGCCAACAATGAACCCACATGTACCGCCACATCGAACACCAGTCCCTGATCCGGCCACTTGAGAATCACCGGCACCAGGATCAGGTGCGCCGAGCTGGAGATAGGCAGGAACTCGGTCAGGCCCTGAACGATTGCAAGCACCACGATTTGCAGCGTTTCCATTATTTACACCGGTGACAAAAAGGGCGGATGGTACGGATAAAACCGCAACAAATCCATTGCCGTCCGTGCATGCACACTAACCCTGGCGCGCATCGAAGCGCAGCGACAGCACCTTGAATTTTTCACCCATCTCAGCGGGCAGGGTCAGGGTCTTGACCTGCTGCGCCAGCGCGAGTTGCCGGGTGACATCGGCAGCATCCTTCTGAACCAGCTCGAGCAGCCCATTCGTCAGCAGAAAATCGGCCTGACTGGCCAGGGAATCGATGCTAAACCCCGCGCCCATCGCGGCATCGGCAAAGGCATCGAAATCAACGAACGCGGTGATATCCTGCAGGCCCGGATAGATCAGCGGATCGGGGTGGGCGCGGTGCTGATAGAAACACATCAGCGTGCCACTGTTGCGCGTGGGATGGTAATACTGATGCCGCTCATAACCGTAATCGATCAACAGCAGCGCGGCCTGATCGCAGCAAGCGGCCAGCGCCTGGCACCAGGGCGCGTAGTTGAGGTTGATCTCGGTACAATAATCGTCATCCAGCGCATTCTCAGTGTCGATTGCCTGCATGGCATCGACCGCCGCCCCGTCACGCGCGAACTCGGTCCAGATCAGGCGTTGCCCGTCGAAGCCGACACCCAGCTCGATCCAGTCGCGCTGCTTAACCAGCACATGGACCGGCATGGCATCGAGCACCTCGTTACCCAGTACCAGACCGCTAAATCCACGCGGTAAGCCGCTCAACCATTGAATTCGCTGCATCTCGTCCGGCGACAACGCCTGCGCAAGATACTCACGCTGACGGCCCTGCAGATCGGGACTGGGTTCGAGGATCAGGTACTGGTCCCAACCTTGACCGAGCTCGCCCAGACGCGTCAGGATATCGCCGCACAACCTGCCGGTACCGGCACCGAATTCAAAAATCGAACGGGGCAAGCCCTGGCTAAACAATTCGGCGGCATGGTTGGCAATACATTGTCCAAACAGGGGCGACAACTCGGGCGCGGTGACAAAATCGCCCTCGCGACCGAACTTGACCGAACCCGCCGCGTAGTAACCCAGGCCCGGCTCGTACAGGCAGGCCTGCATATAGTCGCGAAACGAAATAACGCCGCCAGCCTGCTCGATACGCCTCACGATACGTTCGATCAGGCGTGCGCTGTGTTCGATCTGCGCCGCGTCGGGCGCTGGCAAGCCGGTGCTGGAGTGATATGATGACATGCAACGAAAATCGGGTTACCGGGCCAATGAAACTAGCAGGAAAAACCGCCCTGATCACAGGTGCGGCGCGCCGTTTAGGCGCCCAAACGGCGCAGACTCTACATGAAAACGGCGCCAACATCATCATCCACTACGGTCACTCCGCCGACGCGGCGCAGGCACTGGTCGAGCGGCTCAACGCCGTACGCGCCAATTCCGCGACGCGCTTCAGTGCCGACCTGCGCAGCCTCGACGCGATCCACGCGCTCGCCGCCTATGCGATCGATGCCTTCGGCGGCCTCGATATCCTGATCAACAACGCATCGAGCTTTTACCCCACCCCGCTGGGCCAGATCAACGAAAACCACTGGGATGACCTCATGGCCAGTAACGTCAAGGGCCCGCTGTTCCTGGCCCAGGCCTGCCACCCTGCCCTCAAGGCGCGTCAGGGCGTCATCGTCAACATGGTGGACATCCACGCCCGTTCGCCTCTTAAGGAACACACGGTTTATTGCTGCGCCAAGGCCGCCAATGCCATGCTGACCCGCTCCCTCGCGCTGGAGATGGGCCCGCATGTGCGCGTCAACGGCATCGCACCCGGCGCCATCCTGTGGCCCGAGGCTGACAATGCGATGACCAGCGCTGCCCAGCAAGCCATACTCGACCAGGTCCCGCTCAATCGCACCGGCCAACCAGCCGATATCGCCGAGGCCATCCTGTTCCTGGTCAGCGCCGATTACGTCAACGGCCAGATCCTCGCCGTGGATGGCGGGCGCCAGCTTTTCTGATCGGGCAAAACTGACATCACCCTGGGGCACAGTGGCAGGGGCGAGTCACCGGTCTGAAACCAGCCCGGGTTAATTCATCTGACAAGCAACTGATTCCGACTCTTTGCAAAAATTCATGTGCAAAGCGGGGCTAATCCGATCGCCCGTTGCGCTGAATGCGGACGCTTAAGAATTCGTCCAATAAGCACGCCATTCTGAATTGGCGCAAAAACCAACAGCCTTAACCAATGCGGCTAAATCGAGTTCAGAAATCCAACTGACAATGCCACCGATAGCAACGATCCGATCGTTCTTACATGGTTCCATCGCGTCCAGCCGCGCCGATAAAAGGCCCAGGCTTTGTCCGCGTCGTCGCTGTGCACATCGAAACCTGCCAACCGGTTGTTTAGGGGCACGTTGAACAGCGCCGTGCAAAGGAACATGGTTATCAGGTAAGTCACACCCGCTGTCACCGCCCAATAGGATAGAGTGCCCTGCCAGTCCAACAGACTTAAAACAGCCAGAGGTCGTGGTGATTGATACGCACACCGACGCACTACCAGCTTGCAGATGCCCCGCAAACCATCCCGCAGATAGTCATTCATCCCGGGCAGCAGTGTTGCGACCTGGAGGGCAACCCGTTACACGATGAGATGATGCATGACGTGAGAACCTGGGGTAACGATGCGCAGGGTTCCACCCTGTTCCTGGTCGGCGCTTATGAACATTTCAGCGATATCAGAGACCGCCTGTTGCGTGCCCTGCCCCCCGTGTTATCCCTGACGCATAAAGACTGGGATTCGCCACTGGTGGGATTGCTATGCGACGAGGTGGTAAAAGACGAACCGGGACAGGCGGCGGTGCTCGACCGCTTGCTCGACCTGCTGGTTACCGCAGTGCTAAAAGCCTGGTTTGCGCAACAGGACGCGAACCGGCCAGAGTGGTGGCGATACCAGGGCGACCACATTGTCGAACGCGCTTTGCGTATTATGCATGACAACCCCGCTTATCCATGGACACTGGAGCAACTGGCCTCACGAGCAGGCGCATCGCGTGCCTCACTGGCGCGACGCTTTCAGGAACTGGTGGGCGAAGCCCCCATGACATTTCTCAAAAACTGGCGCATGGCGCTGGCGGCGGACCTGTTAAGCCAGCCCGGTGAAAGCGTCAGCACGGTGGCTGAAAAGGTCGGCTACGCGACGCCCTATGCCTTCAGTGCCGCGTTCAAACGTGTACGAGGTATCAGCCCAAGCGAACATCGCAAGGCGATGCGTTCATCAATTTAAAAAGGATAGTATAGCCGAATATCGATATGACCCCTTTTATACTCAGCTAGCGCTCATCAGCAGCATTCGCCACAGATCTTGACCCACTGCAAAAGGGGGAATCCTTCACCTCGAATATGCTGAATGTCACACGACAAAGCCGACAATTAAAATTGTAAACAATGTGCGAGCGGAATTTACTTGCCCCAGCACCCTAAAGGTGTCATTGGAGTGCCCCTTATTCTGCGCACGGGCTCAATGAAAATTGCGTAGGGTGCAATAAGCCAAGCGCATTGCACCGGGTCAAAGGTGAACNGCCCCNGC